>Ga0129307_1000263_pt1 | contig 91384 bp, 64 predicted proteins | sample P1105metagenome_FD_94437 | JGI IMG/M metagenome (GOLD analysis project Ga0129307, IMG submission 94437) | Capybara group fecal microbial communities from Wisconsin, USA - P1105 metagenome | ecosystem: Host-associated > Mammals > Digestive system > Large intestine > Fecal | place: USA: Wisconsin...
ATCGAATACTACAACAATGACCGGATAAAGTTACGCCTAAAAGGAATGAGCCCGGTACAATACCGGACTCATAACTCAATTTTATCCTAACTTTTAACCGTCCAACTTTCTGGGGTCGGTTCATTTTATGCCGGGGGCAGTTTTTATAGATACGGCGGCAATAAGCTTTACAAAGTCCTTCAGCGTTATTCCGGCTCCGAGCCGGAATCCTCCTAGATGACGTTTCCCAAAGCTTATACCTCAAAGCCCGCCATAGCGGGCGAACTCAAGGCGACAACGTCGCGACCTCACACCTCATACCCCTTAACCACTGCTTACTAACCACTATTCTTTCGTCTTTCGTCTTTCGTCTTTCGTCTATTTTATAAATTATAACCATGAAGTTGAGTGCTAAGATTTTTGCATTGTTTTTTTGCGTGTTCTCTTTGGCTCATGCCGTGGATACGCTTGAAGTGTTTGTTTTGCGAGTCCAGTTCCAGGAAGAAACTCCGAAAGACAACTCGCTCACTACAGGAACGGGCCGGTTCGATTCCGATACGGCGACGTACAACTTGGATCCCTCGGGGAGCCGCAAGAGCGTTCATTACTGGAGAAAGCATCTCGCTTTTGCAAATGCCTATTACAAAGCCGCAAGCGGTGGCGAACTGTTCATCAAGGATAGCATCATGCCGACGGTTTACGAAATCAGTAAGCCGATGATTGACTATAACCGTACGCAAAAGATGGATGGGGAAAAGGCTGCCGCATACGACGAGGCCCGTAGTCGCGATTACGTGCGTTTTGTCTATGATGCCGTGATGGCGGCGCATAACTCCAAGGAAGGTTCTCCGTTTAAGGTCCCCCTTTCGAAAAATTCAAATACAAAGCGTGCGTACATGATAGCCCACGCCGGTGCAAGCCGCTTGTTGGATGGTGGCAGCATGGGAACGAAGGGCGCGAATACGCCGGGTGATTTTTTGGACATTTACCTTTCGAGAGAAGATTGGATTTGGGGCGATTCGCTTGCGGGGGTCGTGATTGCCGAGGATTCCTTGAACAATGGTCTTGTGTTGAAGGGGGCTGCGATTGATACGCTCAGGAGCGTCATGGTGGTGAGCGAGACGGCGTCGCAGGATGGACTGAACTGGGGTATCAATGGAATTATTGTGAACCAAATCGGCCGTGAATTGGGGATGCCTAATACTTTCGATGTGACGAAGGGAATTTCTCGTTTGGGCTATTTCGACATGATGGACTTTGCTGGCTACAATGCGGGCAACGGATTTTTTCCGGTGCTGCCTGCTGCGTGGGAACGCATTTACATGGGTTGGTCCAATGTCAAGGAAGTACGGCCTATGGCTGGGCATCCGGTGACGGTCGATATTGCTGCGGCGGGTAGCGGTCTCGGTACGGAAATTGTGAAGGTCGCACTGAGCGGGAGTGAATATCTTCTCATTGAAAATCGCCAGCGCTCCTGGGACAAGGAAGGTCGGGTAGAAGTGTATCTCGGCGAGGCCAAGCAGAATAATACGACGGATATACGTGAGATTCTTGTCGATAGCTTGAGTACAGTATTTTTGGATACTATTTGTAACAATGGCAAGTGCGATCGCAACAAGAAGAAGGCGAAGGGACTTGTGCTTGGCGTGAGCAGCTTTGATGCGGGACTCCCGGCGAGCGGTATTGCCGTGTGGAAGGTGAATGACTGGTATTTGCGTGAATCCTTGAAATATGGATTTACGAACCAATGGGGCGGCGACCAGTATCGCGACCATCAGTTCGGGCTTGCTCTTGTGGAATCGGACGAGGTGTTGAGCATCGGCAAGACGTTCAAGAATGCGATTGGCGAAGATTCTTACGATTACGGTAGCGGCACGGATTTGCTTCCGCATTTGCGTTATGCTAAAGACAAAAAGTTCGATACGGTCAAGACGATTAAGCCGACGGGTTATGCGAATACGGCGACGACGCAGGGCGGTTACACGGGCATCAAGATTTCTGTAGAAGTTCCGAAAAATGCTCGCATTGAAAAGACTGCAAATGCGTTCATGGGCGATAGCGTCGTGAACTTTGCGGCTCCCGTGATTCGCGTGACGATTAGCGTCGATGATGGCAATATCGAGGATTCGAAGTTCCCGAAGAATGTCGGGCTTGCGAGCGCTGTACGCGGTGCGGTGTTCGTCAATTACGAAGACGACGAAACGGGTAAGGCCATTGTGTTTGCGTCCGAGGATGGAACGCTCCAGGCGATGAACGTTCTTGGCGATACGCTTTTTGCTTCGGATACTTCTATTGTACAGAAAACCTTGACGCGTGATGAGGCAAAACGTGAAATTCCGCTGTACCGCCTGGGACCGAACTACGGAAAGCTTGTCGGTCTTGCTAGCGATGGCAATCGCGTTTATTCTTTGCACGAGAAGTATTTGGTGCGTACCGCTTTGAGTGCCGGAGTCCCGATGCAAGATGTCATGGACTTGCAGAAAACGGTGTCGGGTACTCCGGCTATAGATGAGGCGGGGGCAGGCCCGATTATCGCGAACTCGCATTTGTTCTTTACTTCGGATTCTGGATTCTGGGTGGTGAATTTGTCCGATGAAATGACTCGCTCGTTTGTTTCGACGGAAAAGATTCAACATCCGCAAGATATGGCTCTTTGCAATGTGGGCGGCAAGGATTACTTTGGTGTTGTCGTTGGCGAAGATGGCAAAATTTTTATGCGCAAGTTCTCGCTCGAAAACAAGGCGGATGCTAAGCCGAACTTTAGCAAGCAGAAGGCGGGGTACGCACAAGTATCGGCGGTCAAGCACGAATCGTTCCGCGTGGCCTGTACGGACTTGGATCGTGATGGAACTGTCGAAGCGGTGATGCTCGGCAGCCGTGGTACGGTTGCAAGTGTTAAGCTTGGCGAAGACGGCAAGAAATCTGCGGAATGGACTCGCTCTTACAAGCGCGGTGCTGCTGGCTCAAACGGGCTTGATGACGAAACTTCTGGCATTGCGTTTGGCGATGTGAACGGCGATGCTTACCCAGAAATTGTGTTCCTCGGTGATAATCTTGTTTACGCTCTTGACCGCTTTGGTATTCCGGTAGAAGGCTTCCCGGTGACGATTAACCGTGGTGCGCCGATTATCGGATTCCACAGCGATCCGCTGATTGTCGATGTGAATGGCGATAAGGACAATTTGCCCGAAATTCTTGTGCCTTCAAACGATGGATTAGTTTATGCGTATACCGGTAAGGGCAAGCGCGTGTCTGACCGATTCCCGATTGCTGCGGGCAGTTTCGAACTGATTGATTCCTTGCCGCAGATTGTCCCGATGAGTATTTATGTGACGGACGCTGTGAAGAATTCTAAGGGCCCTGAACTTTACGCATTCCACAGAAACTCTGTGACTGCATTCCGCTTGGACAAGGCTGCAAATGGCGCGGAAAAAGCGGCAAGTGCATGGACGCTCCCTGCAGCAGGCAACGAACGCACGGGATTCTTCGATGCGTCCAAGCTTGGCGATGTCGAAGAGAAAAAAGCGAAGGATGAAATTTCGGACTTCTTCATTTTCCCGAATCCGGTACGCGGTGGCGATGCGAAAGTGCGTATGGAACTCGGGGCAAAGCCAGAGTCTATCAAGCTTGAACTATACGACATTACGGGCTTGTGCGTTTTCAAGACGAACATTCCCGACGGTGTTGCCGGTATGAATCAGGCCAATCTCGACTTGCGTAATTTGGGTTCCGATGTCTATACGGCTCGTCTCAAGGTCAAGTTCGAAAGCGGTAAGACGAAACAGAAACTCTACCGTGTCGGTGTAGTTCGTTAGTCGTTAAACAAGGGGGCAAGTTATGCGTCAAAAAGAATTCAAGAGGATTTTGCCGTTTGCGCTTTTTTCGTTTTTACTTTTGACGCTTGCTTTGCTTGGCGCGTGTACCGCAAGTGGTGAACCTGTTGTGGGGGAAGATATTTCTCAAAAAAACAAGGGGCAAGCGACAAGTTCTAATTCCGCTTCAAGTTCTGATTCGAAATCCGGTACCAGTTCTTCGAGTGAAGACTCTTTACACGTTGACTCGACGACCTTTAATTTATTTGAGTGGTCGCGGGTGCCTAGTGCATCAATTTCGCGTGGCATCAATTATTTTAAAGTAAATACATTCATGATGGCGACGACCGAGGTGACGCAGAAGATTTATAAGTTAATCATGAAAGAGTTGCCACAACAGTATGAAGAAGGTGATGACCGTGCTGTTTCTAATGTGAACTGGTTTCGTGCAGCCCTCTTTTGCAATGCCATTTCGAAGTTGTCCGGGCTTGATACCGCATATGTCTATAAATCTGTTTCTGGGGACTTTATTTTGTCTGATCTGACCATTGATTATTCTGCAAATGCTATTAGACTCCCGACAGAAAATGAATGGGAAGTTGCAGCTCGTGGTGGCACGAATACGACGTATTATTGGGATGTTGATATTGCGAGTAAATATGCGTATTATGGACAAACTGTAGGTCCTGATACGGTGGCCAAAAGATTGCCCAATGCTTATGACCTTTATGATATTGCCGGAAATGTTGCCGAATGGGTGAACGATTGGTACGATGAATATCCTAAAACTGTAAAAGATAGTGTTTATGTGGGGCCTGCAATAGGAACATATCGCATTGTGCGTGGCGGAGGATGGTCGGACAAGGTAACCGCACTAGCTCCGAGAGAACGCGAAAAGCTTGCCCCTGTTGATGCCAAGGCTACCATAGGCTTTAGGTTGGTCTATTCTGCTGGTTTTTGAGTTCATCACTCTTTTGCCTTGTTTGAAATTTTTTAGATTTTGCACATGAAGTATGCCTGTGCGCTAGTCGCATTATTTTGTGGCCTTTTTTTGGGGTGTTCCGAAGAAAAAACGGAGCGGCTTCCAGATTTGCCTTCCGTAGAAATTCCTGCGGATGTTTTTGGTTTTTATTCGGGGCGCTTGCCGTGCGATGATTGCAAGCAGCGGGTCATGGATATGGATTTGCATCAAGACGGCTCCGTTGATGTTGTCCAATCGATTTTGAAAGATTCCGTGCATGTCGATTCTCTTCGGGGGACGTTTACGTATGCGGACAGCGTTGTGAAAATACTTGTTTCAAAGGATTCGCTCGGTATGTACTCCTGGTTGTTCAAGCGAGATAAAGTTGGGAATCTGGCTTTTATGAAGTCGGGTGACATTTATCGCGATGCTGACGGCATGAAGTTCGTGATGGTCCGTTTTTATAAAAAATTAAAAAAGTGAGTGAGGGGAATATGTTTACTGCTTTGATTGCCGATGACGAACCTCTAGCGCGTGTACGCATGCGTTCTCTGCTCGAAGTGTATTCGAGTGAAATTGAAATTTTGGGCGAAGCTTCTTCTGGGGCGCAGACAATCGCCAAAATCCACGAGCTTGACCCTGATGTAGTTTTCCTTGACATCCAGATGCCCGACATGGATGCATTCGAAGTCTTGAAGTCGTTGAACGAAGACGATATTCCGCTTATCGTTTTCACGACGGCTTACGACAACTTTGCTCTCCGCGCTTACGAAGAGAATACGGTCGATTACCTCCTGAAGCCGATTGACCCGGAGCGCTTGGCATCGTCGATGGTAAAGCTCCGCAAACGCATGCCTAACGAAAGTGGACAAGGCGTTCCGGCAGATTTCTCTTGGGACAAGTTCAGGGAACTGATGAGCGCGAGTAGCTTTTACATGCAGCGTTTGCAGGTGAAAATGCCCGACCGCATTTTGCTTGTGAACATGGACGAAGTCATCCGTTTCCAGAGCGAAGAAAAATACACCACCGCTTACACCACCACGTCGCAGTATGTCATTGACCAGACGCTTGTGGAATTGGAAAAACGTCTGGACCCGCGTCAGTTTGTGCGTGTTCACCGTGCTCATTTGGTGGCAATCGACTATATTGCCGAAATTCGCAAGACGGAAACAGGACGATTGTGCGTTGTGCTGCGCGACAAGAACAGGACGCAGGTTACAGTGAGCCGTAATTTTGTAAAAACTGTGAAGAGTTTGTAATTTGGAGTTTTGATGGAACAGACACCTCAAAAAAAATCAGCAAAGACCTTTTTGAAATCGTTTACTCGTGAAGTTATTGTACCAGTTGTCCTTGCACTGATCGTTATCCAGTACGTCATTCAGGCGTTCCAGATTCCGAGCGGTTCCATGGAAGATTCTCTCAAGACGGGAGACTTTTTGCTGGGGCTCAAGTTTACTTACGGTTCGCCGATTCCCTTCTCGAACCAAAAGTTTCCGGGGTATGCCGAGCCACAACGTGGCGATGTCGTCATCTTCCGCTATCCGGGTGAGCCGGAATATCCCGATAACAATCCAAAACGTTATACGCACTTGTTCAATGCGCTTATGTTGGGCAATTACTATTGGGATCACTCTCCCGAAAAAGGCCAGCCGCATTTGGTGCATTATGCCGACGGCCCGAAGGATTACATCAAGCGTTGCGTCGCCGTGAGTGGCGATACGGTTGCCGTGCATGGCGGCAAGCTTTATTTGAACGGCAAGCGTCAGGATTCGCTCCCCGCATTTGGAAAGTGGACTGCAAGCGTCCGCACGCTTTCGCCAAGGGATGAAGTGGAAGAATTTGTCGTGCCTTCCGTGGGCGATACGTTGTACGTCGATTCACTTCCGATGATAAAGCTTTGGTGGTTGCGTTCGCTTGTGGCTCAAGAAAACCCGGATTCGTCTGTGAACCTCGACATTTCGCTGTTGCGTGACGGTCGCGAAAACAACAATTACGTGTTTACAGATTACAAGTTCCCTGTTGAAAATGACCGTGGCATTGTGCTGAACGCGATGCTTTCTAGCAACCAGACCGTTGTTCAGAAACGCCTTACACTTGGCGATACGTTGTCGGGGACTATGCCGTTCAGCTATTTCAAGAATCTCGCCAAGATTGGATTTTTACCGTTGATAGACCCGAAGGATATGGATAATAACAGTGGTTTATCGCGTCTTGTGAGTTACGTGTCTTTTGAAGGCTCTATTCTTCAAGACCTTGAAGGCAATGTTAATCGCCTGAATGCGGTCTCTGCTACTGTTACCGAATCCGCTGATTCAACATCTTCGCCAGAGGCTGCTCCTGCAAGCGCTCATTTTGAAATCAAGCGCAATTTGTACTTAGGTTCCGAAAAAATTGATCGTTACGTTGTCAAGTACCCGCAGTATTTTATGATGGGGGACAACCGCGACAATTCTGCCGACAGCCGTTATTGGGGCTTTGTTTCGCTCCGCAACATTCGTGCAAAGGCGTTTGTAATTTACTTCTCCTTTGATAACGATGACCAGAAATTCTCTTTCGGAAATCCGTTCTCTTGGTGGCGTATTCCGTTTCGCATCCGTTACACCCGCATTGGCAAAATTATCGACTTGATTAAGTGAGAATGAAGTTCTCGAAGGTTGCATATTTCTTGGCTTTATGCCTGATGATTGCCGCTTGCGCGACGCAAGTGGCTCCGTCGGGTGGCCCCGAAGACAAACTCCCGCCCCGTGTGGCTGGAGTGTATCCGGCTCCGAAAACTGCAAACCATCCGAACGAACTTTATGTGAAACTGGAATTCGATGAATGGATTAATGCTTCGATTCCGCGTGGCGCGATTTCTATTTCGCCTCCGATTGAAAAAAGATTGAAGCATGAAGTTCACGGCAAGACGCTTGAAGTTTATTCAAAAGCGGAACTCGATACGGGAACGACTTACACGGTCACGTTTGCGGGAGGCATCAAGGATTTGCGAGGAAACGCTCTTGCAAAGCCGTTCCAGGTGGTGTTTTCGACGGGGGCTTCCATCGACTCGCTTTCGCTTACCGGGCGTGTGATGGTGCCGGATTCTCTTGTCCGCAAAAAATCGTATCCGAGTGTGGGCCTTTATTTGATGGGGGCGGAACGCGAATCGAAACGCTACTTGCAGAAGTACCGTGATACAGTCTCGAATGTGCTGGATTCGCTCCCGATGCTCACGAAAGAAGAGCCGCTTTACCACACGGCGGCGGACAGCATCGGTAACTTTACGTTGACAGGACTCAAGGCGGGGCGTTACCGCGTTGTCGCTTTTGCCGATGGGAATGGCAACCACAAGATTGAACCTTCGTCAGAACTTGCCGGTGTCTGGGTTTCGGACTTGGAACTGACGGAATCGACGACAGATACGTTGTGGATTGCGCTTGCGGACCAAGATACTTCCTTGATGGAATTGGATAACGTAACGCAGCCGTATGCGAATGTGCTCGAGGCGAACTTTACCCGCCATGTTTTCTTTGATTCCGCATTTGCCGATACTTCAAACTGCTATCTCGCTTCGCCTGATGGCGATACGCTTTACCCGCGATTGGTTTATTTGGGAACATCAACAGCTCCGCGTTTTTACTTTGACCCAAAACCGAAAGATGAAATTCTTTACAAGTTTATTTGCAATAATGCAAAAGATTCGCTTTCACGTGCTTTAGATACCGCCAGGAACTATGCGGAAATCGAATGGAAGGAAATGTCTGCCGATACGCTTCCTCCTGCCATCCAGACGGTGCAGGTGAAGGGCAAATCGAAAAATGCATTCCCGGATGATTCGCTTGTCGTCATTTACAATAAGCCGGTCTTGGATTCTTTGGAAGATATGTTCTTCCTCGTCGAAAATAAAGACACGGTTCCGGTACCTGTCATGAAGTTGGATCCGATTCGCTATGTGGTGGTGAATGCTACTGCATGGCCGACGGATACCAAGTTCAGTTTGCTGCGTGGCTACCGCGATACGACGCTTGCCAAGGCGGATAGCAATGGAGTCCGCGATACCGTAATCCAGACGAAGTACGAACGTAAACTCCAGTTCGAGACGATTTCCAAGCTGAAGCTTGCATCGCTTTTGGGGAAAATCCCCGGTGCGAAAAAAGATGCAGTTGTTCGTCTCAAGTCTGTGGAGACTGGAAAGTTTGAATTTGCAAAATGTTCCGCTCAAGGGGTGTTTTCTTTTGACGACCTTGTTGAGGGCGGTTACATTATTGACTATTATTATGCAGACAAGGGGGAGGATTTGCCTAATGGTGGATCTATACACCCTTTCAAATATGGTTCTGCTTGGAGAGCTCCGCTTGATACGTTGAAACTCAAGAGTGGAGCGAACGATTTGGAACAACTGATGCCGAACTTGCCGGCATTGCCTTAAAGGATGGACAAAGATGGAAAAGATTCCCGCATTTGTGGCACTTGACTTGGAAACGACTGGTCTCGATTTCGAAAAGGACGAAATTATTGAGGTTGCACTTGTTCGCTTTGAAAATGGCGAACCGAAAGATAATCTTGATTTTTTGGTGAAGCCCTCCTCTGCGGAACTTCGTCCGTTCATTGAAACGCTGACGGGAATTAACAAGACGGATTTGGAAGAATCCCCGGACTTTGCGACGGTTGCCGGTCAGATTTGCTCGTTTATCGGGGAACTCCCGATTGTGGCCCACAACGCCCTCTTTGATTCCAAGTTCTTGAAGCAGACGTTTGCCAAGGTTGGCATTTCTTATGACTCTCACGTGTTCTGGGATTCGCTTACGCTCTCTCGCATTGCGTTCCAGGATGTGCCGAACCATCGCCTCGATACGCTGGTGCAGGAATTGGAAATTGAACGTAGCCGTGCCCACCGAGCATTGCCCGATGCCGATGCTTGTGGGCGCTTGTTTGTAAAGGCTCTCGAAAAGATTTCTTCGATGGATCCGTGGTTGGCCGAAGCGCTTGGTAAAGTTGCCAAGGGGTCTGGTTACGAGACGCTTTTTGCGACAAATTCTGAATCCCTGGCTGCTCCGAAGTATGCTTTGCCGGAAGTCCCTGCACAGGAGGCTTTGCCAAAGTCCAGGGCTCCGCGTGTAAGCGAGTTCTTCAAGGAAGGCGGCTTTATTTCGTTTGTCATAGACGATTACAAACCGCACCATAATCAGCAAGATTTTGCGTCTGTCATGGAACGCAACATGTACAAGGGAGGCCTTTGCGTCCTTGAAGCTCCGACCGGTTCCGGCAAGACTCTGGCTTATTTGATTACCGCAGCGAACAAGGCGATTACGGGCGAACGCGTGATTATCAGTACCGCAACGCGTACTTTGCAGGAACAACTTTGGACTGAATCGATTCCGCAGATTGCGAAGATTTACAATGGTGAACTCCGCCCGGCAATTCTGAAAGGCCGCGACAATTATCTTTGCATCCGCAAGTTCGAAGAACTGTTGATGCATTCGCAAAAGCTGCTTTCGGTAGAAGAACACGATTCCTTCATGGCTCTCATTCCGTGGGCGATGACGACGGAAACTGGCGACATCAACGATTGCAATTCGTTTAGCCAAGGCCGCAATAGAGTTCTTTGGTCCAAGCTTTCGAGCAATGCTTCGTCATGCCTCGGCGAAAAATGCCCGAATCACGACCGTTGCCCGGCTCTTATCGCAAAGCGCAAGGCGATGAATGCGAACATGGTGCTTGTGAACCATTCTCTCTTCCTTGCCGACTTGCAGCTTGATTTTGCGTTGCTCCCGTCTTATGAACATATCGTATTTGACGAGGCGCATCGTTTGCCCGAAATCAGCAACCAGACGTTTGGACGTTCCATTTCGTTCTTTGGATTCAGGAATATCGCGAAAACGCTTGAACCTTCCAAGGGTGGCGACGACGGCCTCATTGCTGAAATTGCAAGCCGCATCCCGGCGGAACAACCTGAACTGCACGAACTTTGTGATAAACTCAATGAAGCGTTGACCGAATCCGAAAAGGCTCTGCACCGCTTCTTCATGAAGATTGGCAAGAAACTTTCGAAGCAGAAAAATGGACGCAGTGGATTCTCTTATACGAAAAGTATTCATGCTGAATTTGAAGCGGATCCGGCTACGTTCTTGGAACAGTATGCAAATGCGCGTGCTTTGGCCGAAAAGCTTGTTGCTGCGACTGCGGATATGGATGGTCTCAAGGGCGTTTCAAATGACCTTGAAGGTCGCATGAGCGAAATCAATCATTTTATCACGGACTTTGAATTTGTTGTAAAGGCTGGGCGTGCCGATTGGGTGTTCTACATGGAAGAACCTTTCAATCCGCATACCATCAAGCTGCATGCGCTTCCGCTCCATTCTGGCAGTATCTGGAAAGAAAAATTCTATCCGTGGATCAAGTCTGCTACGTTTACATCGGCGACGCTTTCTGTACAAGCCGATCTCTCGTACTTCTTGCAGAAAATGGGCATGGATGGACTCAGACCTAGTAAGCAACCGTTCGTGCGCGTTTATACGGAACAGTCAGATGTGAATGAACGCCGTTCTGTGATGGTCGCGAAGTTCCTCCCGAAACCCTCGGCTCCGGAGTTTGGCGATGCATTGAACGATACGCTTTTGCATGTGCTCCCCACTATCGAAGAAAATACGATGGTGCTCTTTACAAGTGTCGCGACAATGATGAAGGCTCAGACTGTGCTTGCTCCAGCATTTGCTGAACGCAACAAGCTTTTGCTTTGCCAGCATGTCGATGGCTCGCTTGATGGACTTGTGGCGATGTTCCGCAAGGAACGCGGTGCTTGCCTGCTCGGTTGCCAAAGCCTTTGGGAAGGCGTTGATTTTCCGGGTGATGCGCTCAAGTTGCTCGTCATCACGAAGCTTCCGTTCCCGAATCCGACGGATCCGATGGTCGCTGGCATCACGAACGAAATGAAGGCTTCCAACAAGAACTTCTTCAAGGATTACTTTGTTCCTGAAGCCTATACGGAATTGCGTCAAGGCATGGGCCGTCTCCTCCGCTCTGATTCCGATTCCGGTAAGGTTCTGATTCTGGATAACCGCGTCATTCTTGAACGTTACGGCAAGACGTTTGCCCGCATTTGGAACTTTAAACACCGTATTGCAGGTTCTGTGAACGACATCCTGAGATTCGTGAAGTAGGTGATTAGAGGTTAGAGACTAGAAACTAGAGGCTAGTGTTTAGAATCTAAGGGCTCGAGGTCCGTAAGAATTGTTTTCCTGGGGGGGGCTTGCTCCCGATAGGATCCAGTGATGCCCGCTTCGTGCGGGCTTCTCTTTTTGTTAGAACAAACTTTTTTGTATATTCTGCAATAAATGATAAGGGATATCCGTTGCGCACAGAAAACGAAAAAAGCATTGATGCAAACGCAGATTCTTTTGGGTATTCGCTTGTGTCGAATATTACAAAGGTTCTAGTAATTTTGTTTGCGTTATTCCAATGTCTTGTTTTGGTGATGTGCTGTTCTCCTAGGCCTGCTGCGATATCGACATCTTCCAATCGTTTGCGAATAACCCCCGAGCCTTATATATCCTTGAAAAGTAGTGACCCTAATCCTCCTTGTATCATTGAAAATAAGAAAATATCTCATTATACGAATGAGACTGGCGTTGGAGCTTTAGAACAATATCATGGCTTCAAAAAGGTTAAGGATAAAGGCGTGTTTGTGTATGAAAATGCTTATGGCGAACAGCAACCTTTGATATCTTATTTAAAGCCTTGGTATTGGGAAACATTCAGTTCTACTACTTTCCATTTTGCCATATACGAAAAACAGGATGAATATGTTGTTTATTATTATGGCGATGATCCTGGTGATGATGTTGAAAATATTGTTGTGGAGAGCAATCCTTTTTCTAAAAATCTAGTTGTTAAAAGATTAGACCCTTCCCGTATAAATAAGTTGTATTTGGAAAATGCGAAATGCTTTGGGAGTGAAAGATGATTTCAGAAATATTGTCGTCTTTTTGCATTTTGGCGCTCTGCCTTGGCGTTTTCGTAAAATTTGATGGAATTGTATCGGGGATATCTTTGGGCGTTTTTAATTCGTACTGGGTGATCCTTTGCATTTCTGGACCGATAGTCTTACTTGCTGCGATTGCTCTATTTTTTGAAATGGCGGGCTATAAGAGTCGCTATTTCCCTAAAGGCATGTGGATTGTTCTTGTCGGGTTAGATGTTTTTAGTTATTGTGTGTTTTTTGGGTATAAGAATTCCTCTAATCTTGGAGATGACAAAACCGCTATAGTAGCAAGCGCCACTTCAAAAATGGAGTGCTACTGGGATGCAAACATGGACGTAATCCTTGAAATCTACACATGCCAAATGGATTCAAACTGTAAACATATGTTCAAACATAGATTCAAAGATATGGACGATTTCAATAATGCAATAAGTCGAGAGCAAAGGGAATGCCTTCTGGATTCCCTAGCAAAAACGCCAACTTCCCACTAATCCCTGCTTACATCTTACTATTTCCTGTCTACTGCCTACCATTCTTTCGTCTATAGCTGCGTAGCAGCGTTCTTTCGGCTAAAGAACACCTGTTCACGTGTGTAGCCCCTTAACTAACGGCCTAATTTTTATTATATTTGGCATCCTGTTTTAAGGTGCATAATGTTTGATTTAAGTTCTTTTTTTGATGGTATGTCCAAGCCCTTGCTTCGTAACGCCCATGCTAAGGCGTTCGGCAAAAAGGGGCTTTTAAATAATGCTCTTATCCAGTCCGAAACTCTGTCGTTCTATTCCGACAAGAAACGTGTCGCGGACTTGTTCTCCAAGATGGAAATGTGGCAGCGCCGCTGCCTGAATTTGATTTACAACAGCGGTTCTAGAGGGCTTGCTTTTAACGAACTTCGACTGACGGTCCCTGTAAGCAAGAACCGCGAACTCCAGACGTTCCTGCTCTCGATGTGTCGCGATTACGTTATTTACCGTTCTTTTGTGGGCGGGACTCCTATCTACATAGGTTTTAGCGATTTTGTCGGATGCTTTGATGTCAAGCCGGAAGGTGAAATTGATACTGCGTCACCGTTGGTTTCTTATCAGAATCTTTTGGACTGGCATCTTTGTGTTGTACTTGCCAATGCCAAGAAAAAACAGCTCCGCGTCAATAGCAACGGGTCTTTGCATCGCCGTAGCCGTCAAATTTGTACGGAATCATTTGTTTCGGCACGTCACGTTTCCGAAAAGGCGTGTGAGCACGAGATTGCCTTGATTTTCAGCTTCCTTGTGCAAAATGGCTGGCTAGAGCGCGAAAATACGTTTTTGCTCCCTTCTACAACATCGATTGACTTTATTCATAAGAATGGATTCCGTTTGCATCAAGATGTGATTTCTTGGTGGATCAAGGAACGCTTCCATGGCGACCGCAACCTTTGTGCCCGTTTGCTGAAAAATTTGGGTGAGGGGCTTTCGGCAACCGATGCCGCGCTTCTCTTCTGGGTGATGGATCCGTCTTACCGCATTCAAGAAAAATGCAAGGTGTTGCCTTGGGAATTTTTGCCGCGTCCGCTTTGCGAACTTTGGCTTTTGGGACTTGTCGATTTCCGCATGGCGCAAGGGAAGGTGACTTCTGTGATGTTGAGCAAGGCGGGTAAGGATTGGCTTGCGACCTCTATTGCGTCTATCCCCGATGCAAACCTCACGGCTCTCCCGAATTTTGACTTGGTCGTCTCTACGGGTATGGCTCCGCGTGTACTTTATTATCTCGCGTGCCTTGCGAAAGTCAAGAACGACGAAACGTATCTCTGCTTTACGCTTGACAAAGAAACGTATGTGGCGGGCCTCAAGTGTGGATTCCCCGAGTCCGAAGTCGAAAACCTCCGCAGTTGGATTAAACCGCCTGAGAATGTATCTTCGACGCTTGCTGAATGGAATGCCTCTTTCTATGGTGCGAAGGTGCGTACGGTGAGACTCCTGAAGGTCGAAAGCACCGAAGTGCTGAGTGAACTTTCTCATTTCCCGCAGTTCATGGAATGCACCGAGGAATATATTCCGGGTTACGGCTTTATTTTAAATCCTGAACGTGAAGCTCGTGCGTTCGAAATCCTTGAAAATTATGGATTTTTCCCGTATGTGGGCGAATCGACTGAAAACCGTGCTCCGGCATCTTTTGACGAATGGCGTACCGAGTTTGCGATTGCATGGCCGGAATCGAAGAAAATCGATTACGACTTGAAGGACGAAGCTGACGAAGCATCTGCTCAAGCTACGATGGATTCTACCAAGTACGGTAGTATTTATCAGAAATTGAGCACGTTTGACTTAGTGAAGGTTCTCCGTTATGCAAAGACTGTCGGGACTCCGCTAGCCGCCAAGATCATGGATACCACCAAGCGAAATGCAAAACTTGAAGAAAAGATGTTCTATGTGCATGCTCTTCATTTGGCAAAGTCGCCGTCGATGGTTGAAATCCAGGAGAGCGGCAAGGAAGAACGATTCTCGCTAGACTTGTCCTTTATCCGCGAAATCAAGGTCTTGGGCAAGAAAGCCGCTGCCCCGCAAGCGTAAGAATTTGCAATTGTGTATAATGCCCTCGCCTCCGCGAGGGCTTTTTCCGTATTTCCCAGACTCCATGCTCCAACGAACCATCGATTCAGCTCGCGTTTTCCACTTTTGCAGACTTCTCCCTAACCACTAACCTCCCATACTCCGCTCACAGCTCTCTGCTCATCGCTCACTTCTCTCTCGTCTTTGGACAATCGCTTCGCTTTTGTCCCAACCATTCGGCTCGGTCATACCCAAACGAGTTTGGTCGCGACTCTCGCCTTACATGGTTGTCTTCTAATTTACTATCATTCCTCCAATGAATCTTGTTCGCATTTTCATTCTTCTGGGTTCGCTTGTCGCGTTCTCGTTTGGAGCATCCTCGACTATGGAAAATTTTCTGTTCAACGGGCGCTGGTCCCATGCTGATGGCGTAAGCCGTGCCAGTGCGCCTGCCGCCTCCGTGACGTTCAATGCCAAGGCTTCCGCGATTACGGTTACGCTCGAAGGCCATTCCCGCTGGCGTCTGGACCGCGACGGCAAGCAAATCGACCAGTTCGAGATTGGCTCGAAAGAAGAACACACGACCAAGGTCGATGACGATGGCGCGTTCCACAAGTACCGGCTCATCAAGATTAGCGAAAGCGGCGCTCCCGAAATCAAGTTCCACGGCATCACGCTCGACGGCGAATTCGGTGATACTCCCAAGCCATCTTCGCGCCGCATCGAGTTCATCGGGGACTCCTTTACCGTAGGTTTTGGCTGCGAAGGCTCCTCTGCAGATGACGGTTCCCTCGAATTCGAAAAGACGAACGCCTCGAAGAGCTACGCCTACCTCCTTGCGAGCGGCTTTGGCGCCGACTATCAGGTGAATGCGTTTAGCGGTCGTGGTCTCGTCCGGAATTACGATAATATCGTGCCCAAATGGACACTCGAAAAGCTCTACGACTATACGGTCATGGGCTCCGTGACTGAATACCCGAAGCCGGAACGCTGGAATTTCGAGAATTTCCACCCGCAGGTGATTGTCGTTTTTGTCGGCATCAACGACTTCCAGGGTAACCCTCCGTATGCAGATAAACGAAAATTCAAGAAGGCCTATGCCGACTTGCTTTCTAAGCTCCGCAAGGCCCATCCGGGCGTAAAGTTCCTGCTCCTTTCGACGAAAATTTGGCCTAACGACGACCTTGGGCCGACCGTCAAGGCTATTTACGATGCTGAAATCGCTGCCGGACACAACGATTTGGAATACAAACACGTCTTTACATCGAACGTTGCCTTGCTCGGACACCCGGATATCCATTCCCAAGAAGAGCTCGCGAATACTTTGAGACCCATAATAGCCCGTCTTGGACGATGGTTTTCAAGATAATTTTAAAACTGCAGTGACTTTTTTATATATTTAAATTAGCCGTTGTCTAAAGTGGATATGTGATTATGTCTTCAAAGGTTATGCGAAATGTTTATGCTCTATTCAGGATGAACTTCCTGATTGTGGTGCTATTGATGGTTACCGTCATAGCCATGTTTGCATATCAGCATTTCCTGGACGATATTCTGGACATTAATTTAGGGCAGTATCCACAGGTGGTTGCCAGTGCTGATTCCGTCGATGGCGGTACTTCGGCAATCTCCATGACGCGTAACGACAGTGCTGTCGTTATCGAATACGAACTGCGTGAGGGCTATGCCTATCCGTACGTGGGTATCAAGATTTACCTCGGTGACGGTAAGTCCAGAGGGCTTGATCTCTCCAACTATGACAGTCTTTTCGTTTGGCTCAAGCCGCGTAACGAAGGCTCCGTCCGCCTTTACATGCGCGGCTACGACAGCTTGCTTTACCGCAAGAACGACGAAACGTCCCTCAAGTTCAACGAAATTGAATTTACTCCGACCAAGGAGCCTTATCCGGCAGTGTTTGTCCCGCAAGAATTCCGCGTGGCTGGCTGGTGGGTCTCCCAGAACGAGATCAACGTCCACAAGGCAAGAGTTGACCTTTCGAACATTCCGCTGATTGAAATCCAGACCGGCACGAACGCTCCGCTGGGCTACGGCGGCATGGAAATTAGCAAACTCCGTTTCAAGGGCAAGAAAATTTCCAAGGTCGATCTCGTGACGACGCTAGTCGCTCTCTGGTTCGTCACCTTCCTTATCATCTTGATCATCAGGTTCTTCGACTACAGCCGTGAACGTGCGGCGAACAAGAAGAAGCAGGAAGAACTCAAGAAGAACCTCCGCGCATTGGAAATCGAAAAGAGCGAGTACGAACGCTCTAGCAAGGAAGACCCGCTGACCGGCTGCCTCAACCGTGCCGGCTTTAGCAGCGTGCTTCTCCGCGAGCAGGAAAAGTTGAACCGCACCGGCTGCCCCGTGTCGTTCATGATTTTCGATATCGACCATTTCAAGAACATCAACGATACTTACGGACATCTTGTCGGTGACGAAGTGCTTGTGAACCTCGCTAAACTCGTGCAGAGCATGATCCGCAACACGGACTCCCTCGTGCGTTGGGGCGGCGAAGAATTCGTGGTCTTGAGTGACGACACGAGCATCCAGAATGGTGCGTTCCTTGCTGAAAAGTTGCGCAAGGCTGTCGAAACGGCGACGCTCATCACGCAGCAGCAGGTGACCTGCTCCTTCGGTGTGACCGAGATGGTGCCGGGCGAAGACCCGAAGTCCCTTATTGCCCGTGCGGACAAGGCGCTCTATTCGTCCAAGGAAAATGGACGTAACCGCGTGACCGTGGCCACGTTCAGACGCGCGACTCGCCAAGACAATTAGTGCAAGTCAGTTCCGCTGGCGTATGGAATTTTTGATGAACGGCTTTTCAAAAATTTTCTCCTTAATATCGAGTGCCTCTGCAATCGTTCTTGTTGTTGCTTTGTCGGCCTTGTTTACGTCGTGTGCAAAAAAGCCTGAAGTTGATGGATTTAAGCAAATACAGCTCAATTGGAATGCTGTTAATGAAGAAGCGGAAAACTCCGAGCAGAAAGACAACTGTGTGATTGATATCACGTCGAAGGTCATGCGGAACCCGGTGGTGCTTGCCTCCAAGCTCGTCGAGATTTCTTACGATGTCTTTTACCGTGTGGATGAATCTGGCACTCTCGTTTTTGATGCTCGCTGTGGAGATTCTCGTTTTGCCGATTTGCAGGAGTGTTTTTGGCAGGCGACCTGCGGTGCTGGTTCGGCTTCCGTTGTAAAATTCCACAACGAACGATAGCGTGGAACCCTATCCTATTGAGCTATATAAAGATATCTTTATATATGGTTCAAACCGCCCGCACTGTCTAGTTGGATGAGGATCGGGAAGTGTCATTTAGATAGTGAAAGGATTCGGCGAACCTGAGGAATTTCTGTGAAACCGATTTTTGAATACACCGATTATCGCGAATGGATTAGGGATGCTTTTGAAGATTTCAAAAAGCGTAAGACCGTCATATCCTGGCGATACATGGCAATGAAGCTCGGTGCAGATCCGGGAAATCTCCTCCGTATATCCCAAGGTAAAATTCACCTTGCGGTAAACTTTATCAAGCCCATGGCGGAGTTCTTCGAACTCGACGAAAAGGAAGCGGCCTACTGGACGGAGCTCGTCTATTTCGGGCGCGCCAAGAGTGATCAAGAAGCTTTAAACCATTATGAAAAGATGCAGGCCCTCAAGGGTATTCCTTTGAAGCGTCTTGCTAAAAAAGAACTCGAATTTTATCGTCATTGGTATTATAACGCTATTCGTTCCGTAATCGGTATTTGTAATTTTAAAGATGATTATGAAGGTCTTGCCGAGTGCTGCACTCCTCCCATCACGGTGGAGCAGGCTAAGGACGCTATCAAGCTCCTGCACGACCTGAACATGATTTCTGAGGGGAAGGACGGGTTCTGGAAAGTGAACGATACGTTTGTGAGTACTGGTGGTAACTGGAGGTCCGAGGCTGTTCGGACGTTCCAGAAGGAGACGATTCGCCTTGCGGGTGAATCGCTTGAACGCCATGCGCCCCCTCTTCGCGATATTAGCACCGTGACCATGACGTTCAACATGAACGATATCCAACTGCTCCGTGAAAAAGTCAAGGAGTTCCGTGCGGACTTGCTTCGCTTGTCGCAGGACGGCACGGGCGACGATACGGTGTTCCAGCTGAACGTGCAGCTGTTCCCGCTTGCATTTACCAAGAAGTTGCAGGAGAAGTCAAAATGAAACGGCTAGCCTGCATATTATCCGCTTTTTTGCTCTGGAATTGTTCCGAGCCTGTTGCCGGTGGCCCCGGCAGCGAGACGACGAACGGCATTGCCTATGTGGGCGAAGGCCGCGTGGCGTCTTATGCGAGAGTCGCTGTTCGAAGTGCTGATTTCATTTCGTCTGTTGACAGTGCGACCAATGAACTTGTCAATGAGGATTTCTATGCGGATTCTCTTGGAAACTTCGCGTTCGAAGCCCCGGATGGTCAGTATCGCTTGACGATTGTGCATGGCGGTTCTGCCTATACAGGGCTTTACAAGACGAAGGGCGATACAAGCATCGGTTCTATCAATCTCGAACCGACGGCGACTCTTGGTGGCGTTGCCGATGTTCCTGAAAAATGTGAATTTGTCTGGGTCGGTGTACGCGGTATGGACGTGCTGGTGCGTTCGGATTCGATGGGCCGCTTCCAGCTTTCGCAGTTGCCGTCGAACGATTCGTTGCAACTCTATTTCTTGCGTGGTGACAACAACAAGGTCTATGACGACTTGTCGGTGAAGCTCGCCCCGAACGAAACCGAAGTCATCGACTTGCAACCGGATACGCTTAAGAACAAAATCAAGTTCGTAGCCGTTGCCGATGGCAAGGTGGTTCCGTTTGCCTCGCTTGCAATCCGCAAGTCCGATGCCCGCATCGATTCACTGCGTGTGAACAACGTAGTCGTTGAAACGGATGTATATGCCGACAAGGACGGCATGTTCGCAATTGATTCTTTGAAGAGTGGCAATTACCGCGTGACGGTTTTGCATTCGGGCATGGCTTATTCCAAGGTGCTTTCGGAAAAGCAGATTGCGAAACTCGATACGGTCAAGCTTACGGAAACTTCAAATTACATGAGCCGTGTGACGCTCCATGCAGGCGACAAGTATGCGTGGGTGGGCGTGTATGGCCTTGATGTGATGACGAAGACGAATGCGGATGGAACCTTCTCGCTCCCGATGCTCCCGTCCGCCGATTCTCTTGAAATTTACGTTGTAAGTCAAAAGAAAAAGTTGTATGTAACAAAGGATGTGGAACTCTCGAAGGGAACGGCTGATTTTGATTATCCTTATGTCGTTATGCAGAATTTTGAAAATGTTAAGGATACCGCGAATTGGTATTTTAGCATGGATTCTGTCGGCTCCAGAATTTTCTCCAAGTCGTTTGAAACGGATAACGAACGCAAGTCCAAGGTGTTCCACGGGAAGTACAACTTGGTGGGGACAAATAATATTTACGCCTGGGTCTTGACCGGCATGATGCTCCGCGACGAGGCCTGGAATCTCTCTTCGCTCGACTCCATTTCGTTTTATGCGAAGGGTTCTGGCCAGATCCGTGTGTCGCTCGAAAACTGGGATAAGGAATCAGAAGTTGCCGGGCTTTCGCTCAAGGCGGCCTCGGAATGGAAAGATTTGAATTCGCAGAAGTGGACACGTTACGTCGTGAAGTACGACGACTTGTGCTATACCGCGCAGGATGTGAGCAACTGCTATATCGCCTGGAATACGCTCAAGGATGATGTGCGCCAGCTGCACTTCTTCGTCCGCAACGGAACGGAATTCTATCTAGACGATATAACGCTTTATGGCGTTCTTTTCTAAAAGATTGACTGCTGGTCGTTAGTCAATGGTCATTAGTTATTGGTTTTTAGCTTTTCGCCTTGCAAAATTGCATTTGTGATGAAAGTTTTAAAACCATACTTTTGACATAAAACCCTTTTAAGTGCTCCTTGAATTAAGTATCTTTGTAGGCATGCAGTCTATTGAATCAGAAGCAAAAATTGCTCAGGAATATCTCGCCCGCATCGCAAAAGATGCCGAGGCGAAGTTTGATGAACATCTCCCCCCGGTAAAGGACCGTCCGTGCCGTTTGCACGAGGCTATGCGTTATTCCATGTTTGCAGGCGGCAAGCGTCTGCGCCCCGGACTTGCCAAAGCGGCGTTCGACATGTTCGGCGGCAAAGGGGATAAGATTTGGCTTGCGACGAGCGCTCTCGAAATGCTCCACACGTTCAGCCTTATCCACGACGACCTCCCGTGCGTCGATAACGACGACTACCGCCGTGGCAAGCTCACGAGCCACAAGAAATTTGGCGAATCTACCGCCGTGATGGCGGGCGACGCCCTCTGCATCCACGCTTTCGAGATGATGGGCAAGACCGGAAACGCAAAGGCTATCGAAGTCCTCGCGCACCTGCTCGGCACTTACGGCATGATCGGTGGCGAAATGACCGACATCGAATGCGAAGGCAAGACGGTCGATTTGGAAATTGTCGATTACATTCACTACCACAAGACGGCTGCTTTGATTGAAGCGTCTCTGTTGGTCGGTGCGATGCTTGCAGACGCAAGCGAGAGTGATATGGAAATCATCCGCAACTACGGTCGCTCCATCGGGCTTGCATTCCAGATTGTGGATGATATTTTGGATATTGTCTCTACGACCGAAGAGCTGGGCAAGGATGCCGGGTCCGACATCGAAAAGGGCAAGGCGACTTACCCGTCCATCGTAGGTCTTGAGAAGTCTAGGGAACGTGCTAGGGAACTTTACGAGGAATCCATCAAGGCTTTGGACGGTCTGAAGTGCGATACCTCCATCCTCCGTTCCATCGCGGCATACATCATTACCCGAGTAAAATAATGGAATTGAAAGACGTAAAGTCGCCTCAGGACTTGAAGCATTGCTCCGTGGAGGAGTTGTACCATTTGGCTTCGCAGATTCGCGAGACCATTATTGGGCAGGTGGCCAAACATGGCGGTCACCTGGCTTCGAGCCTTGGCGTTGTTGAACTTACACTTGCTCTTCACTATGTCTATAACGCGCCGGACGACAAGATTGTCTGGGACGTAGGGCATCAGGCGTATGTACACAAGCTTTTGACCGGGCGTTACGACAGGTTCGAGACTCTCCGTCAGCAGGGCGGCATTTCCGGATTTTTGAAAAGGAACGAAAGCGTCTATGACTGCTTCGGGGCGGGGCACGCCACGACTTCGATTTCGGCGGCTCTGGGCTTTGCCGTTGCACGCGACCATTTCAACCGCAACAACAACGTGGTTGCTGTCATTGGAGACGGCTCCATGACGGGCGGTATGGCGTACGAAGCGCTCAACAATGTGGGTGCCTCCAAGCAGAACATGACCATCATCCTGAACGATAACAGGATGAGCATCGCGCCCAACGTCGGCGGGTTCAGCAAGTACTTGAACCGCGTGATTTCGGATCCGGTTTACAACAAGATGCGTACGGACTTGGACCGCGTGATGACGCGACTTCCGGGCATTTTGGGTTCCCGTTTCCGCGACCTCTTCTTGCAGGTCGAGAATGCGGCGAAGAACGCAGTGAAGCCGGGACGTTTCTTCGAAGATTTGGGCATCCGCTATTTCGGTCCGATTGACGGTCACGACATCAATGAACTTGTGATGATTCTTGAACGCGTCAAGCACCAGCAAGGGCCGTGCCTTGTGCATGTGCTTACCGAAAAAGGCCGCGGCTTTACCGCTGCCGAGAAGAACCCGACAAAGTATCATGGTTGTGGCGCGTTCGACCCCGAAAGCGGGCTTCCGATGCAGCCGGGCAATCCGAACCCGTCTTTGACGAGCGTGTTCGGCAATACGCTTTTGGAACTTGCGAAAAAGGACAAGCGCATCATGGGTATCACTGCCGCCATGCCTACAGGCTGCGGTCTTGATATTGTGATGAAGGAACTCCCGGACCGCGTGATTGACGTGGGCATCGCCGAAGAACATGCGGTGACTTTTGCCGCCGGTATGGCCTGCGAAGGCATTGTCCCTGTTGTCGCGATTTATTCGTCGTTCATGCAGCGTGCTTACGACCAAATTATTCACGACATTGCATTGCAGAATTTGCATGTGGTGCTTGTGCTTGACCGTGCTGGCCTTGTTGGTGCAGACGGGCCTACGCATCATGGTGCTTTCGATTTGTCGTTCTTGCGGACGGTTCCTGGGCTTACCCTCATGGCTCCATCTAATGAAAATGAATTGCGAGACATGTTGACCGCTTCCATTGATATGGAAGGCGTTGTGGCCATTCGTTATCCGAGAGGAACTGCGCTTGCCGCAGAGCTTAAACCTTCGGAAGAGCCGTTTGATTTTAAGAAACCCAAGATTCTTGAGATGGGTTCCGGTATCCTGCTTTTGGGTGCTGGTTTCATGACAAATGAACTCAAGAAAACCGCTTCCGTGCTTCGTGAAAACGGATACAACCCGACGCTCGTGGATGCCCGTTTTATAAAGCCGCTTGACCAGGAATGCTACCGGTCGTTGTTTGAAAACCACAATGTTATTGTGACGTTGGAAGACAACACGCTTGTGGGTGGTTATGGTTCGGCCATTGCGGAACTTTTGTCCGACCTCGGTTATACGGACAAGAAACTGTACCGGTTTGGTCTTCCGGACAGGTTCGTTGAACAGGGAGATATCCACGCTCTCTACAAGATCTTAGAAATTGACGGGGAATCCGTCGCCAAACAGTTGATGGAAAAACTATGAGTGAAGAAGAAAACAAGCCGAAGCGTACTGTAAGAATGACGCTTGATCGTAAATTCGGAGTGAGCGAAGCTCCTGAACGTCGCCCTCGTCGCAACGACGACGAACGTTCACCTTTTGGCGACAAGCCCTTTAATCGCGGTGAACGCCGCTTTGACCGCGATCGTGGCGAACGGCGCTTTGATCGTGGTGAACGCCGTTTTGACCGTGGTGATAACCGCGATAGCAATCGCGAAGATCGTCCGTTCAATCGCGAGGAACGTCGCGGTGGCGACCGTCCGTTCAACCGTGACCGTCGTCCGAACCGCTTTGGCGACAAGCCGTTCAACCGCAACCGTCGCGAAGGTTCCGCAAACGCTCCTGTCTATCGCCAACGCCCCGAACAGAAAGAGTCTGTTGACGAGAACTTGGACGAAGCCGCACTCGAAGCACGCGCCGCACAAGTCGAAACGGTTGATGATGCCGCTTCTACACCGCCGTGGTTCAAGCGCCTCATCGCTTGCACGACCGAAAAGGGCCGTGAACGCGAAGGCAAGTTCCTTGGCGAAGGCGTACACGTTGTCGAAGAACTCGTGAAGCACCACCGCGAAATCGTCATCTCGATTTACGCGGTCGAAGGCTTTGAAAACGCACCGCTTATCGATGCCATCAACGATGCAGAAATTACGTTGCATGTGCTCACCGAAGAACAGATGAAACGCCTGTCTTCGACGATTACGACGCAGGGCATTATCGCTTACTGCAATATCGCAAGCAAGAAGCCTGTCTATGAAACGAGCCGCAGCGTGCTCACGCTTGTGGATGCCGTGCAGGATCCGGGTAATCTCGGAACGCTTTTCCGCACGAGCCTCGGTTTTGGTTCTAACGGCATGATTCTCGGTCGCGGTACCGTGAGCCCGTTTAACCCGAAGGTTGTTCGCGGTTCGTCTGGCACGTTCCTCCGCGTTCCGTTTGAATTCGACGTGGATTTGATTGACCAGATTAATTTCCTTCGTAGCAAGGGCTATACCATCATCGCGACTGATTTGCATGCAAAGCAGTCTCTCCGTGAGATTCCGGCTCACAAGCTCCGCAAGATGGCGTTCCTCGTGGGTAACGAAGGTGCCGGAACCAATCCGTACTTCATTGAACTTGCCGACGAAACGGTGAAGATTCCGATGAGCAGCGAACTCGAATCTCTGAACGTCGCAGTCGCTCACGGCATTCTCTCTTACGAAGCTGCTCAAATTCAGGAGGAATTGAAGTAATGACGTGCTTTTATGATCGCCTTGAACAGCGCATTGCAAAGTGCGGAAATCCGGTTTGCATGGGCATGGACCCTGTGCTCAAGCTTATCCCGCTTGAAGGGACTCCCGAAGACCGCATCAAGCGTTTCTATTCCGACATTCTGGAATGTTGTTTGAAACGCAATGTGACTCCCGCCGTCGTGAAGCCGAACAGCGCTTATTACGAATGCGTGAGCATCCAGTCTATGCTTGTTTTGCAGCAGCTCATTGCCGATTATAGAAGTGCCGGCATTCCGGTTATTTTGGATGCAAAGCGTGGCGACATTGGCAAGTCGAGTGCCGCTTACGCCAATGCAGCCTACGATATTTACCGTGCCGATGCCGTGACCGTTTCTCCGTGGATGGGTGCCGATTCCGTCGGACCGTTCATTCGCGAAAACAGCGAAAACGGTGCCTACGTGCTTTTGCGTACTAGCAACAAGGGCGCCCACGATTTTCAGGATTTGAAGATTCGCGATGCCGCTGAAGCTTTCTACTCTGTTGCAGACAAGATTGTGGAATGGGACAGCGGCAAGGGCTATCTCGGTGCCGTAGTCGGTGCCACGAATCCGGGCGAACTTGAAAACATTACGCGTTACTTGTCGCAAGAAATCAAGTACGAAATTCCGTTCCTCATTCCGGGCGTGTCTATTCCGGGCGTGCCGGGCGGTCAGGGCGGTGACGCAAAGACGGTTCTCAAGGCTATCGAAAACGGCGGCGGCAAACGCAAGTTCCATGTGCTCAATTCGAGCAGCGGTCTCAACTTTGCCTGGCAGCGTAACGATACTCCGGCGAATTACGCGAACGATTGCGTCGATGCCCTCGAAAAACTAGCGGAGGCCTGCGGCTGACGCCAGCGATGAGGTCGCTCATAAATTCGCTTGAGGTCGCCCTACGGGCTTTGAGCCCGGCGGCAAGCCGCCTTTGAGTGATTCTCATTCCTCAAAGGGAGCGTAGCGACCGACCTCATACCTCATACCTCACATTTCCTAGCCACTAGCCACTAATCACTAACCACTAGCCACTAACTACTTAGAATGCGATTCCTAGCTGTCATACTCTTTGCTATTGCCGTGATTGCTTTGGCATTCCATTATGCAAAGCCGTTGCCGGGCACAAACTTTGACGAGTCCTTCTTGCCGAAAGCTTCTTCTGTTCGTTATATGGCTGCTGGGCATGACGCATCGATGGCGGGGCTCTTTTGGATCAAGGGACTCACTGAGCTAGGGGAAAGTTACCTTACGGGCAAGGAATACGCTTACCTCGGTCATGTGGCAGAACTTTCGACGAGTCTTGATTCGCTGTTTTACACACCGTATTACTTTGTCGGTGGCGTGACTCCTGTGAATGCTCCCGATACTTCGGACTTCTCTGTTTTACGTCGGGCTTCTCGCGTTTATCCCGAAAACTGGCGCCTTTCACTTTATTTTGCGTTAAGACTTGCTCGTGGTCCGTACCCAAACAGGACTGAAGCGGCGAACGTGATGCGTAAGTATTTCGATAGTCCGGATACGACGATTCCTGATCACATTCGCACGATTTACCGTAGTTTTGAACTCGATTCGATGCAGACGGAAACCGCATTGGAAACGATTTTGAACGATGTGATGCAACCGCGGTTCAAAAAATTCCGTACAAGCTTTTATAAGAAAATCCTCAGACTTTTGGGGTATAATGGTTTCATTGATCCCGAAAAGGACGAAAATTACCAGAAAGTCAAATACCTTGTCGATGGAATGATTGAAGGCAGAATCCATCCCGCTGTTGTATTCCGCGAACTTTTGACGATGAAAAAAGTTGAAGAACCAAAAGTCGAAAAATCTAAAACCGAAAATTCTGTGGATTCCACTGCGACTAGCACTCCTGATACGACTGCTGTAAAAGCCGTTGCGGATAGCGTGGAAAAAATTAAGAATTAGAAATGAAAAATTGTTGTAAACGACATTAAAATGAGTGCGTCGCAAAGGACTTCTCTCGTCTTTCGTCTATAGGGCGATAGCCCGTTCTTTCGTCTAATGTTCGCAGCGTTTCGTGTTGTTCGGCAGTCCCATCAACTCAAATGCGGTTTGGCAGCGGTCGAACAATTTTTTCGCTTCTTTAGAATTGGATTTGCTTAAATATTTTGCTCTATGGTAAAGTATGTTGGCTGTCATGTAAGGCACATTAGCTTCGACGAATTTTTCTTCGGCTTTGCGGTAAAATTGGTCTGCATCGCCTTGGCTTTGCAAATCTGCCATACGGGCTTGAGTCCAGTAGTAAATTCCTGTGTCATCGTCGATGCGCTTATCGACCATCTTGAGTGCTTTATTTGCTTTTTCTTCGCTGTGTGTGCCTGCGTAGGCGATGGCACATTCCGAATAAAAAGCCCCTTGCAAGTTGTCGTCGATTTCTTTCAGTTCGTCTTCGCTGACGCTTTCGCAAAGTGAAACTGCGTCTCTGTATTTTTCTGTAGCATTCTTGAGGCCCATTTTGGCCTTGACCAGCATGAGTCGTGTGGTTCGATCGGCTTCGTTGCCGTTCACGTAATTGAGAAGTGAATCGGCGAAGTTGAAATCGAGACTCATGGTGCGGATTTGCCCCATGGTTATAAAAATGCGGTTTTCAGAACGTATATCGGCTTCTTTGCGGCTTGCAATCAAGGCTCGTTCGAGTTGCGAATAAGCTTTGGCAAATCGTCCTGCTTTCAAGGATTTTTGTGCACGAGCAGCAAGTGTTCCCGATTCCGACGCAAACACGGTGGAAATACCGCTAAGCGCAAAGCAAAGAGCGATTTTTATAGCGTTCCGCATTACCATAGCGTCTCCACGACAAAGGGCACGGAATCATTCTTCGGAACATTGTTTCTGATGGGCCACATCTTGGACATGCCGCTCATCAGGTCATCCGCACTCTGCATTGTGTTTTCAGTCGCGTTCATGAAGTCTTGTAAGCCAGATGTCACGACGCTGAAAGTGTTAAGTATGTTGTCGGCTTTGACAACTGAGGAGTCCATGGAATTGATGAGCGAAGACATTTGTCCTGAAATCGGTTTCATGTCTTCGAGTAAGTTCCCCATGTTAAGCGTTACACTGTTTGCTCGACTTACGAGGGTTGGAACCTCGCTTTTCATGGTGTCTAGCAAGAACGCGGTTTTTGAAAGTACGTTTTTACTGAGGTATGTTATTTCGTTCAAACGTAAAAGTTGTTTATCTATGTTGTCATAAAGCTTACGAGAGCCGAACATGGCGCCCACGGTCGTTCCTGTATCCAGAGCCATTGCCAAAAGTTCATCGGCGGCATCGATAAGATGGTTCACGCGGCCAAGGAGTAGGTTGGTCGTTTCGAGAACTGTTTCGATATCTTGTGCCTTGCCTGCTTTAAGGGTATCGCCATCGGTCAATATTCGCCCTCTGTTTTTTTTGATATCAATGTTAATCACGCGGGCCGAAATCATGTTCTGGTCGCGGATGGCATAGACGATAGCACTGTCGGTCACTAGCGGTTGGAATTCCTGACGGATGGAAAATTCCATATAAACACCATTGCCGTCGGGCTTGATTTGCATGTCTGTTATTTGTCCGACATCCACACCACTAATTTGAACACGAGTGCCCGGTCTAAGCCCCAAAGCCTTTTCAAAGTTACTGTAGAGCTTGTACTCTTTCGCTTTGATGATGCCCGTGTCAAAAAGGTAATGGTAAAGCACCAATGAAAAAATCATTACGGCAACTGTGCTGAAAACGCCGACCAGGAGGCCGGACATTTCCATCCAGTTAATCTGTTTAATCTTCTGAAAAGCCATTGTGTGCGTGAAATATAAATAGATTATATTGTCAAAAAGAAAATAAATGAAAATTTTTGAGGAAATATGGAATTTTTTCAGTTTTTGAATACCGTAGTGACTCCATATCATACGGTGGAGTGTCTTAAATCACACTTTGAGGCTAATTCTTTTACAAATTTTGGCGAGAATGTTGAGCTTGGAAAGGCTTATTTCGTGACTCGTGGAGCGTCTTTGGTCGCTTTTCGCATGCCCCAAAAGTGGGACGCGTCATCGCGGTTTAGAATTGCTCTTGCCCATACGGATTTCCCGACGCTCAAGATTTCACCGAACCCGGATTCCTTTTCGGCTGGAGTGAATACGCTTCATACGGAAGTCTATGGCTCTCCACTTTATACGAGCTGGCTAGACCGTGACCTTGGCTATGCGGGGATGATTGCTTATGTAGATGATGCGGATGGAGCTTCGCTTAAAACAAAGCTGTTCCGTGGTAAGAAACTTTTCAGGATTCCGCAGTTGGCAGTCCACTTGAACCGCAATGTGAATCAGGATGGGCTTAAGCTAAATCCGCAAATTGATTTTAACGCACTGTGGTGTGGTGTCTCGAAAAACCATTCGGAAGATGGAAAGAGTTTGTTTGTCACGGCTCTTGAAAAGGAGCTTCCAGCGGGGGCTCGACTAGTGGATTTTGACGTTCAGTTGTTTGACGCTCAAGCTGCCAACAACGGCGGATTTAACGATGAATGGATTTATTCGGGAAGGCTCGATAATTTGAGCAGTTGCCATGCGATTGCTGAAGCGATGGTCTCGGCGGAGTCGAACGAAACAGATTGTCTTGTCGCTTGTTTCTTCAATAACGAAGAAGTCGGTTCCACGACCCGCGAAGGTGCCGCCGGCAACTTCTTGAAGAGCGTCTTGGATGAAATTTTTGCAAGAATACCCCATAGCTCAAAGCGAGCCTGCGAGCGACCCCATACCTCATACCTAGCGGAGTCCATTGCACTATCCATTGACATGGCTCATGCGGAACATCCGAACCACACGGAAAAGCATGAACCGAATCACGCTCCGCTTTTGGGTAAAGGCATTGTGCTGAAGACAAACGCTCAGAAGCGTTATGCGAGTGACATGATGAGTTCTGCCAAGCTCCGTTTGCTTTGTGAACAAGCGGGAATTCCGCTTCAAGTTTTCATCACGCGAAACGACATGCCATGCGGTAGCACGGTCGGTCCGACGGTTTCTGCAAATCTCGGAATCCCGACGGTCGATATCGGAGAGCCGATGCTTAGCATGCACAGCATCCGCGAAATGATGGCTTCAAACGATCATGCGGATATGATAAAATTATTGAAAACGTTTTATCGGTAGGGATTAGGAACGTCATCCTGATTGCGAAGCAAGAAGGATCCAGTTATGTTTTAGCTTGGATGTTTCGCTTCGCTCAACATGACGTTTTTATTTTTAACTTTTAATTTTTAATTCCTAATCACTAACCACCAACCACTGTTTACTCTCTTTCGTCTTTCGTCTTTCGTCTATAGAATCTTGCCAAAGGCTGGTTCACGATTCCGCTTACGGGAGAGTATTTTATAATAAAATAAATTACTGCAATCAAAGCGACTGAGAATAAAGTCATTGAACTGTTGAAAAGAATGTATTGCGGGTCGCTCACTGGCAATTGGTAAACTTTCGCCCACCATTCAGGGCATACCTTGAATCGGAATAACGGAAATGCAAGTACTTGATGGAATGCCAAAAGTGCCAAATTCATTTCAACGGGTCTTGCAAAAATCGGATTCGTGATTCCGCGGCAGATGAGTATAAAACCGAGCGAACCCATGACTGCATTGGGAAGTGTAATGTAATAAGGTAAATAATAGCGGGAAAACATTTCTAGATGGCGTCGGGAGCCTTCATAACTATACTGGCTGATAATGTAAGTTGTAACCATCAAAATAATCCCTATCAATAATGATCGCCACCGCACATTTGTAATAAAGTTGTAGATTCCTGAAAATTTCTGATGATGAAATACAAATCCCATATAAGTGAAAATTGTTCCAAATAGTGCTGCGTCAAAATTCCAAACTAGAGCGACGTTGTGGTATTGGTTGAAAATGATTCCGATTCCCAAAAGCAGAAGCGACAAGACGCCCATAAGCCATAGTCTGCCTTTTGCTAACCTGTGAAATCCAAAGAGAATAATGTCGGTGAAGAACAATGCCGGCAAAAACCAGATAGCGAATAGCCGGACTTGGTTGATGACGTTTGCAATCCCAATTAGAATGAAATGGTCAGCGATGGGATTGTTGAAAAGCCACTTGATGAATAAGTCAAAGAGTATGCAAATGATTCCAAGGCCGAACATCGGAATGATATAACGCTGGAGTTTCTTGACGAGAAAATCACCGAAAGTTTGGTTCTCCACTTTTAGCGTCATTCCATTCAGAACAAAGAAAACAGGGAGGTGAAATGCAAATGCGAAGGCGACGAAGTTGCTTTCTTTGACTCCATGTGTGAACACGACTAGAATCATGGCTAGGAACTTTGCAACATCGATGTATTCAATTCTTTTAGGCTTCATAAGCAGTTAATGTGTTTTATTTCTGCAAAAATAGAATTAAATTAAAAATGAAAAATGAAAAATTAAAAATGATGAATGAAAAAATTTAATGACTATCGACAACCAACAACCATTGACCAATGACCAATCATAAAACACATTGCGTGTTATATGCAACGTAAATAAAGAAAGAATAATCTTGTTTTTTCTTGTGAGGCTTTTTTTTACGTTGAGATTTATTATTATTACTCTCATGCAAAAAGAGAGTTTTATTGAAACGCTTCGGCAGAAAATGCCGCGTGGCTCGCTGAGGGGGCAATTCGTACGGTACTTGGTGACTGGTGGACTTGCCTTTGCGGTGGACTATGGTCTGTTTGTGCTTTGTTATGACAAGTTTGGATTGCATTATTTGATTGCGAATCTTGTGGGGCTTGTGGCTGGGCTTGTGATTAATTACATCATGAGTGTCGTTTGGGTATTTTCGGAGTGCAAGCGCGTTCTTGAAAACAAAAAAACGGCGGAGTTTGGAATTTTCGCCGTGGTCGGAATTGCAGGTATCGGCATCAATCAGCTGCTTATGTATTTGATGGTTGGACATTTCGACTGGAATGCGAAAGTCTCGAAGATTGTCGCAGCAGCTTTAGTTTTGATGTGGAATTTTGGCGCCCGAAAGCTGATGCTTTTTCGGGAACGGAAAAACGCTTAGGAATTTTGTGATAGGAAGGATAAAATGACTACAGAGAAAGCTTTTAAAAAAAATGCTGTGATTGCTGGTGCAGGCCCTGCGGGTCTTACTGCTGCACTTGAACTTTTGCGCACGACAGATGTGAAACCTGTGATTTTTGAAGCGGAAGATGTGATTGGCGGTATTTCCCGCACTGCTCGTTACAACGGGAACCGCATGGATATTGGCGGACATCGTTTCTTTAGCAAGAGCGATACTGTAATGGACTGGTGGCAAGGGATTTTGCCGCTTCAGGGCGTTGCAAGCAAGGACGATATCGCAATTGGCCGTTCCGTTCCGCTGACAGAAGGCGGACCAGATCCGGAGAAGACGGATTATGTGATGCTTTGCCGCAGCCGCCTTTCCCGCATTTTGTTCTTACGCAAGCTCTTTAATTACCCGATTAGCTTGAACGGCGATACGATTCGCAACCTCGGTCTTTGGCGCATGTTCAAAATCGGCATGAGCTATATCAAGGTTCAGTTGCTCCCGGCCCGCAAAGAGAATAGCCTTGAAGATTTCATGATCAACCGTTTTGGCGTGGAGCTTTACCGCACGTTCTTCCGCGATTACACCGAGAAGGTGTGGGGTGTGCCGTGTAGCAAGATTAGCCCGGACTGGGGCGGCCAGCGTATCAAGGGCCTTTCGATTACGAAGACCGTGATTCATGCGTTAAAGCAGATTTTTGCGGGCAAGAAAAAGGCGGAAGGTTCTGCCGATGGCGCTAAAGAAGCCGACATCCGCCAGAAAGATACCGAGACTAGCCTTATTGGTCAGTTCCTTTACCCGAAATTCGGACCCGGTCAGTTGTGGGAAACTGTTGCCGAAAAAGTGCAAGAAATGGGTGGCCAGATCCGCATGAACTCACGTGTCGTCGGCGTGAATCGTGATGAAAGCGGAAGCCGTGTATTGAGTGTCGTTGTAGAGAAGCGTTCTGCGGAAGGTGTCGTAGTGCGTGAAACGTTCCCCTGCGATTACTTCCTTTCGACGATGCCGGTAAAAGAACTTGTTGCTGCAATGGACAACGATAGGACTCCCGTGCCCGCCGAAGTGCGTCGCGTTTCTGATGGCCTCGTGTATCGCGATTTCATCACCGTGGGCCTTCTTTTGGATAAACTTGAAATCAAGAATCCGGCAAAGCCGGGTACGCCCGAAAGCAAGCTCAAGTTCGTGGCCGACAACTGGATTTACGTTCAGGAATCCGACGTGAAGCTCGGTCGCATCCAGATATTCAACAACTGGAGCCCGTATCTTGTGTCGGACCCAGAAAAAGTATGGATTGGTCTTGAGTATTTTGCGACTGAAGGCGATGATATGTGGAGTATGCCCGACGCAGATTTCATCAAGTTCGCAATCGAAGAACTCGACAAGATCGATGTCGCAAGGCCTGCGTCTGTTCGCGATTCCGTGGTGTTCCACATCAAAAAGGCTTATCCGGCTTACTTCGGCACTTACGGCGAATTTGACAAGGTCCGTAATTACCTCGATCCGATTGATAACTTGTTCCTCATGGGCCGCAATGGCATGCACAAGTACAACAACATGGACCACAGCATGCTCGCCGCGATGGAAGTCGTCAAGTGCATCCGCGACGGTAGCAGCGACAAGACCGCGCTTTGGAACGTGAATAGCGAAGAGGAATACCACGAAGGTAAAAAGTAATGCGTAAATTCGTCAAGCGGGAACTTCCTTTAATTTTGGGGATGGCTCTTTTTGTCATCCTTTCGTATGTGTTCAGTCCAGAAATCAAAAACGTTGTCTTGCATAGGCATGGAATGGATTCGGCGACATCTCTGCCGGTAAGCGTTCCGATGGAAACTGGAGAAATTTTTTCTGTAGAAATGGATGTTTCCGCTGGCTTTGCGAGTGATTTTTATCTGGACATCCATCCAGACGATTGCGTTACAAACCTTGTTGTCAATGACGTAAAATTCCCGTTTGAGCGTTATCCCGGATATTGCAGCTGGAATCAGGGCTTTATTCTGAACAAAGCTGAAATCGTAAGGAATCTGGGCAAGGATGTTTCGGATTTGCACATTAAGATGTCGCTCAGGAATGGCGGCGGCCTTGGCGGGCTTACGGCGGTCATCAATGGCGGTGGGTCTTGGCTTGGCTTTTTCTCCGTGATGTTCTTCTTGCTGCTCGGTGCTTTGATTTTTTCGATTGGAGCCCGTCTAAAACTAAAACGCAGCTTGCTTCTCGTTTTCTTCATCGGGCTTCTTTTACGTGTGGGCTACACCAGCGAAACATTCTATGACCAGCGTGGTCATGACGTGGGCGGCCATGTTCATTATATGAAAATCATTGCAGATGAAAACCGCATTCCTGCTTTGAATGAATGTTGGACTTGCTACCATCCGCCTGTTTATTTTGTGATGAGTGCGGGTGTGTGGAAAATGGCAAACCTCATGCATTGTACGCCGCAGAATGCAGTCAAGTGGTTTGATTTCCTTATCTCGCTTGTCGCACTTGGCTTTGGACTTGCATGCCTCAAGAATATATTGAGCGGCGGCCCTCTCTTTGCCGCTTCGCTGTTGTGGAGCGTCTGGCCAAGCTTTGTTTTAGCGTCTCCGCGATTGGGTAATGACATTCTCTTCTATGCGATGCATGCAGTTGCATTGTGGGGCTGTCTCAAGTACATCCGAACGAATTATGGTAAATACTTCATCGTTGCAGTCGTAGCCTCCTTTATCGCATATTGGACAAAGTCAACAGCCGTCGTGACGTTTGGAGTCTTGGGGCTTACCGCGTTACTTCAGTTCTGCAGGAATCCGCGTACCTGGAGCCGCTCGGAACGCGTTGGTGCAGCGCTCTTTATTGTGGCTGCTATTACGGTGGCATGTGTCGCGTTGACGCACGATGTTGTTGGCAATGCAAGCGGTAACGACAACTCCGTTCTTATCCGCAATGATCCAGGCAACTTCTTGTTCTTTGATTTGAAAACGTTCATGACGCAACCGTATACGGATCCGTGGCACGATGAACTTGGCCGTCAGTTCTTCTGGAATTACCTTGCAAAGACATCGCTGTTCGGTGAATTTAAGTTATTGACAACGCCCAAGGGACTTTGGCTTGCTTCCATTATGAGCGTTTGCTTTGTCGCTATGCTATGCTTTGGCCTTCGCGGGCTCTGGAAATCCCGCTTAGATAAAGTGCAGGTGGTGATTGCGGCTCAGGCGTTCCTTTTCTTTGCTGCGATGATTACGCTCCGTTTGAAATACCCGTTCTCTTGCAGCAATGATTTCCGCTACATTGTGCCCGTTCTTTTGAGCTGCTTGCCGTGGGTGGGCGTTGGTTTTTGCGACGATTGTGCGTCACGAAAGCTTAAAGTTTGCGGCTGGAGTGTCGTTTTGATTTTTGCTGTTTGCAGTTCCATTTTACTGATGAGTTTATAGCATGTTCTTTTACAAATACCGAAACAACTTGAAATTGTTCATCTTTTGGGGCGTGATTTGCTTGCTTGCCAATGTTATTTGTACTGCGGCAAATTCGTACGATGGCGACCAAGGTTATTGGGCGGGCTGGGTCCAGCAATTGATGGATAAAGGCTTTGGCGGCTTTGACGGAAACTATCCGCCGCTTTATGTCTTGTGGCTTTGGGTTGTTGCTAAAGTGCATTGGCTGCTTGGAGTCGCTGTCGGTAAAACATTCTTCTTGAAGTTTATTTGCCTTTGGCCGGTATTTTTCTCGCACTTGTTCCTTGTAGATTGGCTTTGCCGCATTGCTGAAAAGTTCAATTACCCGCAGTGGGAAAAGCATCTGCTGTTGGCTTTTATCGCCTTGAATCCAGCGTTGCTCTTGGATGGCCCTGTCTGGGGGCAAGTGGATTTGTTCCCGGTCGTGATAGCTGCGCTTGCGATTTATTGCATTAGCCGTCCGCGTTATATATTCCTTGCGTCCATGCTGTATGTGCTTGCGCTGTTGTCGAAATTCCAGATGATTGCGTTCTTGCCTATCTTTGGCGGCCTTTTTATCCGCAACTGGAGAACTTCTTGGAAAGGCCTCCCGCTTGCCGTTGTGGGGGCTGCCCTCGTATTTTTGCCGTTTATCGTAGGCGGAAATTTATTGCCGATGTTAAACAGGGCATACGTGATGACGATGAGCCAATATGCGTATGCGACGTATAATGCAGCCAATATTTGGATTCTGTTGGCCGGGAACGTGGCTCCTGATAACGTTCCCATTTGGGGCGTGAGTGCAGATGGCATCGGCTTTTTGCTGAAACCGATAGTCCTTGGAAAAATTCTCTTTGTCATCATCTCTGTTTTTGCTTTGGTGAAATCGATTCTCTGCAAAAACATTCGAACGGCATTTGCTCTTAGTTCCTTAAACGGTCTCGCGTTTTTTGTGCTGTTGCCGGGAATGCACGAACGCTATTTGCTGTACGCCGTTCCTATGGCACTTTGCTGGATTATGTGGGACATGCGTCGTGGTGGAATCCCGAGCTTGCTTATTACGATTGTTGCCGCATTGAATGTAAACCTCATCAATTCGTTCCGAGGTTCTGACGTATGGACTGTGGTTTCTGTGATGGGGTGCATTGCGCTTGTGCTTTCGATTTTTGTCATTGCGACGCCGAAAATTACGCATAAAATGGTTTGTTTTCTGAAAAATGTGTCGTTCCCTTCTTGGGCTCCATACGCATTGCTTTCTGTGATTGTTTTGATTGAGGGTGGGGTCCTTGCTTATCGAAGCCGCCCCGTTCTTGTGCCTACAGGTGATAACATTGTCCTCTTGACGGATTTGAACTGGGTGAAATCGGAACAAAGCTACAAGACCCCAGGAATTAACAAGTCTGTAGATGACCATGAATTGATTGCCGGAAATAGAATCTATAGATATGGAATTGGGGCGCATGCTGAATCGGATATAGTCATGGAACTTCCCGAAAATGCGGATTCGTTATTCGTGGGAGCCGGAATCGATGCTGAATGTCATGAAGAAGGAAACGCCATATTTGTTATCAAAGTTGATGGAAAACAAGTGTGGCGAAGCTCCATTTTACGTGGCCGAGGTAACGTAGAATTTGCGAATATTCCTTTGCAAGGGGCGTCAAAACTAGAACTCATGACGGATCCGAACGGTCATAATAATTGCGACCATACCGATTGGCTGAACGGTTATATCAAATTGAGGTAGATTTGGTGTAGTGGAGGGGAACTTGTGAGGTTTTGTTATCTTTAAACCCAAAAAGAGGAGGGTTATATGAATCGTTTCTTTTGGTTTTCTGCAATTGCTTTGATGCTTGCTGCTTGCGGTGATGATGACAATTCGGTTGCTCCTTCGGTCGAATCGTCTTCTTCAGTGAAATCGTCTTCTTCAGTGAAGTCGAGTTCTTCGAGTGTAACGATTGGTTCCATGACTGATTCACGCGACGGTCAAACTTATAAGACTGTGGTGATTAACAATCAGGTGTGGATGGCGGAGAATTTCAAATACGAATCTGAATATTATTCTTGTTACAGCAATAATGATAGCCTTTGTTCCAAGTACGGTGGCCTCTATACGTGGAGAGGTGCTAAAACAGATTGCCCGGAAGGTTGGCACTTGCCGGATAAGGATGAATTTCGATGGATGATTGGCAAAGCTGGCGGACAAACGATGGCGGGTAAAATGCTTAAATCGAAAGATGGCTGGAATGATGATGGCAATGGTAGTGATACTTACGGCTTTTCGGTGTTGCCAGCCGGTTACATGGAGGTTACGGGAGGTTTTCGCCTGTTGGGTCGCACTGCCTGCTTTTGGACTTCTACGCAGTACGATGACAACTATGCTTATTATATAGAGTTTGACAAATCTGACGGTGCGAAAATGTCTATCCGGGAAATAGGAATGTCTTGTTCAGTTCGCTGCGTAAAAGATTAATTTGATTACTAACAAATTTTAGGGAATGTTTTATAAGCAACGTTTTGTGTTATATAGACTAAAAAATTTTAATAAAATGTAAAAATTGCATAAATCTGGCTGAAAATACAGATTTTGTGTTATCAAAATTCTATATTGGTTGCAAGGCCAATCCTATGAAACCGATATTTGAATTTCTAGATTACAGACAGTACATGCAAGCGTTTTATGATGAACGCAAACGTCTTTTTGCATTTTCGTGGAGAGAATTTTCGCGAATTGCGGGTTTCTCGTCGTCAAATTATATGAAACTTGTATGCGATGGCAAAAGCCGGCTTTCGAAGGTTGGTGTCGAACAGGTTGCCGTGGCGATGGAACTCGAAGGGAGTGCCAAGGAATACTTTAAAGAAATGGTTTCTTTTGCCGATTCTCAAGACGAACAAAAGAAGAAATCTTCGTTTGCGAGAATGCAGGAACTCGCGAAGGAAAATAAAGTACGCACATTGGCAGGCGATGCTTACGCTTATTTTAGCGATTGGTACAATCCCGTTTTGCGTGAACTTGCTCCCATGCATCCAGGAGCAAAGCCGTTGGAACTTTCAAAGCTGTGCTACTCCGAATTGAACGCGACCGAAATTCGCAAATCGCTAGATTTTATGGTACAGGCGGGACTTCTCAAAAAATACGGCGAATACCGTTATGAGCAAACTGAAAAAGTAGTGACTGGAGTGCCTGGCTGCGCTCGTCCGACTATGCGGCCCATGCACAAGCAGATGGCGGAACTTGCTGTGAATGCCGTAGAAAACATTCCAGTTGAAGAACGGAATTTTTCGGGAATCACGATGGGAATTTCCCAAAAAACATTCCAGCGGATTTCGCAAGAAGTTGAAAAGTTTAGACAAAAGATTGTCGCGATTGCATGTGAAGACCAAAATGGCGAACAAGTATATAGGTTGAATTTGCAATTGTTCCCGCTGACAAAGCGTAAGGGGGCTGACCATGAATAAAATTTTAAGGGCCTTGCCTCTTTTTGCAATTATTTTGTTTATGGCTTGTTCCAACTCTGACAATTTAGCGGGTGTAACGACGGAACCAAACGATGTAGCGAAAGAGAGTGAAAATGCTCTTTCTGCAAGTGTTGTGATATCAAGTGGTTCTGAAACGTCAGGCGGCACTGTGGAAGAAGCTGTTATGTCAAGCGAAAAAGCTGTTTCTATGTATTCGTCGAGTTCCGCAAGAAAAAGATCGAGTTCATCGAAATATATTGCAATCTCTAGCGTTTCAATGAACGTGCCGACATCAAGTTCGGCTGCGGTAATTACGGATGTTATACCGGAATCGCAACGTGCCGTTCTTGATAGCATTCTTTCAAGTCTAGATGCGAACAACGGTTTTGCTCAAAGCAACGATTCTACGCATTCGCCGACAACGTCATCATCCAAGACCGCTTATAATTTCAAGACGGATGGACAATCGTATTTGGAACAAGCGCAATGCAGCGTACGACTGTACGAAGAAGAAAATGGCGTCCAAATGGTTGGTGGTCTCCACGGGTTCTTTATGCAGACAACTCTTGTGCTTGAAGATGCAAAAGTGACTTTGCGGATGGTGAACAATAATTATTGGGGTGGCGATATCGTGACGGAGTGCCGCACGGATAGCATTAGCTTCCAGAAAAATTGTGAATCTCAATCGGGCGTGTTCAGAAATTACAGAACAGGAAGCGGTTGCGAAAGTTTTGGTGGCGTCTTGCAGCTTGCATGTGCAATACCGATGCTTGAAAATCCCTCTATTCCAGAACTTTTGGCGGATGAAGCTGAAATGTACAAACAAAATTGTAAGTCGGAACCGATTAAAGAACCTGTTTGTACTATAACTTGTGAAACAGATGATGAGAATGGGCCTTGCTTTATGTCTTGTCTTTGAAATTGATTTTGTAATAAATGATGTAAATAAATTATATTTTAACATGTTTGTGGAACTTTTATTTTTAAAATTGATATGAAAAAATACATCAAAACTCCAGAATTTATTACCGCTATTTGTTTTTTCTTTTTTCTTGCGCTTGGAATTTCTGGCAATATTTCCATTAAAAATGTAAACTTTGTACAAGACGGAAAAAAGGAGAACGTATCGCTTCCTTTTGGTAGGAATATCGAAATCAATAAACCGTTTGACATGGAATTTGATATCGTTAGTCCTTATAATTTTTCTTATAACATGTGGATTATTCCAGATGATTGTGCGGATAAAGTTGCGGTTGGCGACAACGTGATAGACCTTTCAAAATTCAAGGATAATTGCAGCTTTTCAAAAGGCTTTCTGCTGGCGGATAGCGTAATCGCTCCTTATCGGCAGAGTCGGGAAACGCATTATTCAGTGACGTTAAGGAATATGGGCGGCCCTGGCGGATTTATGTTTTTTGTGAAAATGAATTCGGTTGTAGGCTATGCCATTAACGTTCTTGCATTTATTTCGCTTGCTTTGTTCTTTGCATTTGTCGCTCGCCGTTTGCGTTTTGGAAAAACATTAATTGCTTTGCTCTTTATTGGAATCCTTTTCCGTTGCTTTTTCTTTATGGCCATGCCGTATAAGAAATTTTCGATGGATGTGGAAGGGCATATTGAGTATGTACAATATGTTATTGAAAATCACTCTGTTCCGAACGAACATGATTGCTGGTCTTGCTACCATCCGCCTGTGTATTATGTGTCGGCAGCCCCCTCTTATGTGTTGAGCGAATTTTTGGGTATACCAGGAACTACGGGCCTTCAAAGTTTTAGCTTGATGTTGTCGGTTCTAACAGCATTTTTTGGACTTTTGTTCTTGAAAAAAATTTTGGATGGACGATCTTTGATTTTAGCGTCGTCACTATGGCTTTTCTGGCCGTTGATGATTATGGTCACGCCCCGAATTGGAAATGACTCCATGTTTTACTTGATGCATGTTTTGTGCATGTGGGCTGGAATCAATTATGTTAAGAATGGTTGTGGAAAATATTTGATTGCATCGGTTGCAGCCTCGGCTTTAGCTTTATGGACTAAATCGACGGGACTTGTTTCTGTCGGGATGGTCTTCTTGTTTGCTGTAAGCGGATTCTTGGCAAATAAACAATTGCATAAACCTTCAAAGACCGAAATTGTGTCGTGGGTTATGTTTGTTGTGCTTGTCATTGCTTTTGTTATTCAAAGGCTGCAAGGGGGTGAACTTGTCGGAAATGCTAGTGCTCTGAATTCTTCCATGAGAGTCCCTAATTTTGCGTTTAATTATCTGTATTTTGATTTGCGCAATTTCTTGGAGTATCCTTTTACGAGTGGCTGGGATAGTGCTATGGGCAGGGATTTCTTTTGGAATTATGCTCTTAAATCTTCCATGTTTGGCGAATGGAGTATGCTTCCGACGACGAATGGACGTTTTTGGGCGACAATGATGAGCGTATTTTTGCTTGGACTTATCGTGTATGCGATTCGTGGCTTCTGGAAAACTCGACTGAACCTTGTCCATTGGCTTCTGTTGTTGCAAGGTATCGCTTTTATAGCGTCGTTGATGGCTTTGCGGATCAAGTATCCGTTTGCGTGCAGCAATGATTTTAGGTATATCTTGCCGATACTCTTGAGTTTTGCTCCATTTGTTGCAATTGGCGTAACTTTGAAGGAATCTTCGACATCATGGAAAGTGTGTGGTTACATTACTGTTGCCGCATTTGTCGTAAGCAGTGCCGTTTTGTATATAATGGTAATGTAAAAAGTAATTTTTAAGTGTTTCTAGTAAACGTCATTGATGATTTCAGTTTGCCCATTGTCACCCCGGCCTTTGTGCCGGGGGCGGCTTTTTTGAAAATTGCTTTTGTTTTCGGTTCACTCTTTTTGTATATTCTAGCCGTAGAAAATAGACAATAGGATGCCGTTGGCTAAAGGCCAATGACTATCGCTATTGATCAATGACTAATGACCATAAAGGCGTAATATGCGATTGTTTGTTTTTTTGTTGATGCTTTTGACTGTGGCTAGCGTGTGGGCGCGGCCCATAAACGACGGTAATAAGCTATTTGCAAATGGTGATTATGCGGGAGCTTTAGAAAAGTACATGAAAGCTCGCGAGGCCGAACCCGCAAATCCGCTTTTGTTCTACAACATCGGAACATGCCAGTACAAGCTCGGGAATTACGAAGAAGCCAAGAAGGAACTTGAAAGCGCTGTCCGCATGCCCGATAAAAAGCTAGCGTCCAAGGCGGCGTACAATCTGGCGAATACGTTTTTCCGCGTTGGCGAAAAAGCGCCCGAAGGCAAGGAAAGCGAACGCATTGCCGCTTGGCGTGAATCCGTCGCGTACTTGAAAAAAGCAATTGACTTGGACAATGATTTTGAAAATGCAAAGAAAAACGTCGAAATCGTCCAGCGCAAGCTCAAGGAAGAACTCGACAAGCAAAAGCAGAATCAAGACCAGAATCAGGACAACAACCAGAAACAGCCCCCGCTTTCTGACAAGGCAAAGCAAGTTTTGGCTCGTGCCATGCAGTTGAGCAAGGACGGCAAGTATTCCGAAGCAAAAACCATGCTTGAAAATCTGATTGCCGAAGATGAAACCGCCGGTCAGTTGAGCGGCCACGTGCAGCGCCTCGACGATGTCATCGAAATAAAGGCCGGTCGCAAACCGAAGACCAAGATTGATGCCAGCAACACCGACAACGACTTGGAGGTGATCTGATGTTTAGTAAACAGTGGTTAGTGGTTAGTAAACAGGATTGTCATTCCCGCTATACAAAGCTTGGTAAATTATTGCCTAGTTGCAGTTATCCGCTTTGTGGAGAACGCGGGAGTCTCCAAAATGCTGCTATGTCGAAGCAATCTCTTTCGTCTTTCGTCTTTCGTCTTTCGTCTATAATATTGTTATTCGCGGCTTCTGTTTTTGCGGCTCCGAAATCCGCGGCGGCTTACTATGGCGATGCGGCGTTCCAGTATATCGAAAATCGTTTGCCCTCGGCAGAAATTACTTGCAACGAAGGCTTGCAGCATTATCCGAACGATCAAAAGCTGCAGATGCTCCTCGACCGCATTAAAGAGGCGAAGGACGAGCAGAAAAACGAAAACAAGAAGAACGACAAGAATCAGGATAACAACGACCAGAATCAGAACGATCAAAATCAGGATCAGAACCAAGACAAGAATAATCAAGACCAAAATAAGGATCAGCAGAATCAGGACCAGCAAAATCAGAATGGTGACCAGAGTTCCTCCAGTTCTCAGAACGACCAAAATCAAGACCAGCAGAACCAAGGGAATCAAGGCCAGTCAAGCGACAGCAAGGCGCAAAGCTCTGACAGCAATGGCGGTGGAGAACAACAGCAACCTCAACAGCCCGAAGCTGGTTCCAGCGATAGCAATGGCTCTGATCAGGAAGAACAGCAACAGCCGCTTCAACCGGGCGAACTCACTCCCGAAGAAGCTGCCCAGCTCCTGAAGGACTTTGACGAACAGAACGGCGAACGCAAACCGTGGAAACCCGTCCGCGGCCAAGCCCGCCCCGCCAAAGACTGGTAAGCCGAGTGTCGCAGAAAAAATGCTTGCATTTTTTCTATGACCGAGGCGATAGTCTTGCGCTCGAAGAGCGCAACGACTGGTAACTTAACTTTATTCTCTTTTTTACAACTCAATTAAATTGTTGTTTTTGAAGACAAAATTTTAATTTTGTCTTCTTTTTGCTTGTGCAATGCTTAAAAAAATTGTACATTAAAAAAGACATTTCAAAAAAGAGGATCTTATGAAAAAAATTTTGGCAATCCTTCCTGCCGCAACCCTCGCATTGACAGGTTGCTTGTCTTCGTCAGATGACGACTCATCGGCTTCTGTTGTACTTCCAGACGATTACATCGTAACCCAGATGGGTGAATTTGTCTATGAAGACGGCAATTTGGAAATTACTAAAGCAACATGCTCTTCCTATGCAAACGAGTATGTTTGGAAAAAAGTAAATCAATTGGGTTCATTGAAAGCGGGGGATAACGGTACTGCTGAAATTGATTTCGATAGAACCGGAAGTAAGGTTGCTTATAATTTCAAGGACATCGCTGGTGAAAATTTCCCGAGCGGATTATACTACAAATCTTCTGCACTTAAAGATCCTCTTATCGAAGGTTTGAAACTTGAAGACCCGTATTACAATGAAGTTGTGTTCGTCAATACGGATTGCCTCTTCCAGCATTTGGGCGAAATGCAAGAAACTATGGCTGAAATCGCGAAGGTTCCAAAGAACACCGTCACGATGGAATGCAAAAAAATCAGCATTCAGGGTCTTGAAATGACTTATGATTCCCATACGCCAACGTCCATAAATTATACGATTTCTTATGGTGGCAAGTCCTGCCCGATCAAGCATGAATTCCGTTATGCGTATAATGAAAACGATTGTGCTGATGCATTTAAGGATTATCAGAAGGAATATGCTAACGGCGAAACGGATAAGCCCTTTGACTTCGAACTCAATGATCAGCACATTAACGCTTGCTCTGATTTCGTAGATTTGATTACTGATTTCCACAATGCTACTGGGCTTGCCAAGTCCGCTTCGGAATCGTCCCTTAGCGAAAAGCAGGTCAAGGATATTCTCCGCCTTATTGGCAACCGTATCCGTAAAGGCAAGTAATATTTAATTTATTTGCCGGAACTTGAAACACCCTGTGCTGAACGGGGTGTTTTTATTTTTGCTGAATGATAAAAAGAGTGTTTTTTAGGACATTTTTTATTGGATGCCCCAAAAACGTCTTTTTGGGGTACTTTTAGGTGTTTGCATCGCAAACATTTCTGTTAAAAAGGTATATATTTTGTGTATCTAGCTAAAATAATTTTTGGCAGGGGACTAATATATGGATTTTGAAACTATTCTGTCGCACCACAGGGCTAAGGCCTGCGTCGTTTCTGTCGAAATGTTTCCGGACGGAACATTCGGGAATATCCGCGTTGTTGCCGGTAACCAGGCGCATTGTGCCGATATCGAAGCTATTACGCACCACCCGTTTGTGCCGGGGTGTCCATATGAAATGTGTTTCCCTAAAAACCAGAATTTCGAGGACCACTGCTACCATTGCATTCACGAAGGCAAGCCGCTTCATGCCTACGTCAATCTCTACATGATGGGGCTGTGGCTGAATATGTTCCTTTTGCCGCTGGAATCCGATAGCGAAAATATTGGCTACTGCCTGTACTGCTACGACGTGGCCCCGAAGGCGGATTCTTCAGCGATGGCGGACCTTTCTGCGGAGACCGCTTCCGATGTGTTGAAGGCTTGCATCAAGTTGCGCGGTTCGAGCGACATCAAACAAGCGTTCCAAGAAGTGGTTGCAGATATCGGGGAACTTTGCGGTTCCGAACACTGCTGCATCTTGTTGACGGATACGAAGAAACGTAAATGTTCCATTTTTGCCGAATCGCTCCGCGAGGGGTCGAACTTGTTCCCGATGTCGCATTACATTGACGGGTTCTATCCGATTACGGAAACGTGGCCGAATACACTGGCCGGTAGCACGTGCGTCATTGTAAAAGATGAATCTGATATGGAAAAGCTGCGTGACCAAAACCCGATTTGGGGGGCCTCGCTCGAACAAGCCGGGATAAAGACTATCGTGCTGTTCCCGCTCCGCCATGGCGGAGTAGTTCTAGGTTATATGTGGGCGCTCAATTTCAATGTCGCCGACGTGATGAAGATTAAGGAGACTCTCGAAGTTACGACGTTCTTCCTTGCATCTGAAATTGCAAGCTACCAGCTTTTGAATGAACTTGAAATCATGAGCACGATTGATTCGCTCACGGGAGTCAAGAACAGAAACGTGATGAACAATCAAGTGGACCGCGTTGTCGCTGGAGAATTGCCGGTGCCGCAGGCGGTGCTCTTTATTGACTTGAACGGCTTGAAGCGCGTAAATGATGAACAAGGTCATAATGCTGGCGGCGACGAGTTTATGATCGTCGTGCCTGAAATTACGGAAGATGAACTGCAAGACCGCGTTGCTCGTGCACATTTCCTTTCGGGCAAAACGGAAGATGTTCGTTTTTCGATAGGCGTATGCTATGGCGAACGCAATATTCGCCGCGCAATGCGACTTGCTGACGAACGGATGTACGCTAACAAGAACGTGTACTACGAAGCCCACCCGGAACTGAAGTATCGGTGATTAGAGACTAGAATTTAGAATCTAGAGATTAGGGTCTAGAGGTTAGAGGCGTTTGTTTTGTGGACTTTTGCGTTGCACGTAGTGCATGGAATATTTTATGAAAACGTATCATATTCTGGTTATGAATTATCTGTTCGTTGCGTAAAAGATGACGATTAGACTGCTTTGTTAGTGGTGTAATGATAATGTGATAGCGAAGTGTTACTTTATCATTTTTTTCATGCTCCAGCTACCAATTTTTCGGCCCCCGTGTTCTATTTCGCATTCGTGGAAAACCTCATAGCCACGCTTGCTGTAAAAAGCAAGGTTTTCCCGTGAATTGGTAAATAGGGCCAACTGCTTGCCGCCACGCTCTCGCACGTATTCTTCCATATAAGTTAAAAATTGCGAACCTACGCCCTGTCTCTGCGCAGACGGATCCACTTCGAGCATGCTGAGATACCAGATATCCGCTTCTGATTTCTGAAAATCGTGACAGGGCTTGCTGGCACCTTCGTCCATGGCCAAGAATCCGTTGATGTCGCTCCATTTCGTATTAAGGTACACACGCCAGAAACCGTGTACGATGTATTGGAACGCAGAAGGTTTCTTGAAATCGGGGGCCTCCAATGTTGCACGGGCAACCAGCTTGCCGTCACGATGCGCCGCCAATAAAATAGCCTTTCCATAGTTTGTCTTTAGAACACAGGTCATAAAGATCTGCAGTCCTTTTCGGCTTTTTTCCATATCAGGGAAATAGAGCGTTACATAATCATAAGTTTCGTACGCCCTGGCCATAATTGCGCCCGCTTCGTCAAGTTCCTCGCGAGTCTGTAATCCGAATACAAGTTCTTGTGCCATATAGAGATCCTCTTACACCTGCATCCGCAAGCACGCAATCTTCGCAGGTAAATTCCTCGAGCAGGTGTCAATCTTGACGATTGTCTTCAACATTTCCCCAAAAAAGCTTAATGTTCGATTTTTCTTGTGTTTCGGAAGCGTATTACCGCCCCACATAACAAATATTATATAAATAAATATTTCCATTCCGTCAATAGCTTCATGTGAAAAATTCAATGACTGGTTTGCTTTTTTGAGCTAAAAACGGCACATGCAACGCTGGAAATGGCCGGAACTGGGAAATATATGTTTAATTTATCTAAAAAAGAGGCGCAACGGGTTGCCAAATCGAATGGAAAAAGAACACGCCTGTGTAAAATGTGGATGGGAAAGTACTACATCGCTAAATTCTATATTTAGAATATGAGACTGCCGCGCGAAACTCGTACTTATGTTGCCATCGACTTGAAGTCCTTCTTCGCGTCGGTGGAATGCGTTTTGCGTGGGCTGGATCCGCTGACGACGAATCTCGTGGTTGCGGATGCGAGCCGGACAGAAAAGACGATTTGCCTTGCCGTGACTCCGAGTCTTAAAGCTTATGGGATTCCCGGACGTGCGCGGTTGTTCGAAGTAAATCAAAAAGTTCGTGATGTAAAGCGTCGAACAGGTGAGGATATTCAGTTTATCATTGCACCGCCGCAGATGGCGAAGTACGTGGAATATTCGACCCGCATTTATAAAGTTTATCTGAAATACGTGAGCGAAGAAGATATTCACGTTTATTCCATTGACGAATGCTTTATCGACTTGACGCATTACCTTTCGATGTATAAAAAGTCTGCAAGGGAACTCGCAAAGGATATGATTCGCGATGTGTTTGAAACGACTGGCATTACAGCGACGGCGGGCATTGGGACGAATCTTTACCTTTGCAAGATTGCGATGGACGTGATGGCGAAGCATGTGGCGCCTGATGAAGATGGCGTGCGTATTGCGGAACTTGATGAAATGACGTATCGTCGGGAACTGTGGAGCCATCGGCCATTGACGAGTTTTTGGCAGTTGGGTCGCGGCATCGCGGAGCGTCTTGCAAATTGCTATTTGAATAACGGTCGCGGAATTTTTACGATGGGCGACTTGGCTCGTGCAAGCGTCAAGAATCCCGATGCGCTTTACAAGATGTTCGGCGTGAATGCGGAAATTCTGATTGATCATGCATGGGGCTACGAACCGTGCGGCATTGCAGAAATCAAGAAGTATAAAGCCAAGTCGCATAGCATTGGCGGCGGGCAAGTTTTAAGTTGTGCGTACGACTGTGATAAAGCGAAAATCGTCATCCGCGAAATGGTGGAAACGCTTGCTTTGGATTTAGTGGAAAAAAGTCTTGTGACGAATGGCCTTACGCTCCATGTGGGCTATGACCGCGAAAATGTAGATAAAGGAATTTATCACGGCGAAACCGTTGTGGATGGCTATGGACGCACAATTCCAAAGCCCGCTCATGGGACTGCTCCGCTAATGAATTATACATCTTCTGCGACAGCGATTGCCGAGGCGGTGATGAAACTTGCGGACCGCATCATGAATCCTATGCTGACCGTGAAACGTCTGAACCTCACTGCGAATAACGTCGTGAGCTCAACGCAAGAAAGCTACGACCTCTTTACGGATGTGAAAAAAGTCGAACGCGAAAAGAAAATGATGCTCGCTCAAATCGCCATCAAAAAGCGTTTTGGCAAGAATGCTATTTTCAAAGGCATGGACATGCAAGAAGGTGCAACGACCCGCGAACGCAACGAACAAATCGGAGGACACAAGGCGTGAGGTTAGACGAAAGAACGGCTCTACGAGCCTACAGACGAAAGATTTTTTTTGTTAGGCGGCGATGCCGCGACTATATCTCTCGTCTTTGGATTTTCGCTTTGCTCTAATCCCAAATGCTGGACTCGGTCATGCCCACGCAAGCGTGGTCGCGCCTCTCGCCCTACGCATTTGTCGTCTTTCGTCTAAAACAATCCTAACCACTGTTTACTAACCACTGCATTATGCTTGACAACTACAAAGACATAATCGACCTTCCGTATCCGCGAGATGACTGGAACTTCTTGATGAAGCACCCGCGAATGTCTATCGCTAATCGGGCTAAAATCTTTAGTCCGTTCGCGGCGTTGCGTGGCCATAATGAAAAAATTGCAGAAACCGCTGAACGCCACTTGGAAGAAGCAGAAAGCCTTCGGCTTGACGCCGAAGGCTTGTTAATCAAGGAATCATGAAAATCAAAATTTGTTGCGTTTTTTGTCACATCTTGTGAGCGTGATATTTTAGAACTTATTCGCCTTTGTCCTGACGGGGATTCATGGGCTTGTGTTCTTTCTGGAAGTTCTTGAACTTCTCTAACTGTTCCTTGGTAAGGATTTTATTGAAGTCCTTCACGCCTTTGATTCTGTTGTTGAGCAATGCTTCTTGCGCCTTGAGGATATCGGCCTTGGCTGCAGCGATTTTCTTGTCGTCGTTAGCATCGAGGGCTTCGCGGAGAGCTTTTTCGGCTTCCTTCTTTTGTTTGCGAATAGCCTTGAATGTCGAATCCATCGTTTTGCGCTGCTGTTCCAATGCGGCTTTCTGCTCGTGGGTCACTTGCAGTACGGAATCCATGAATGCGGCACCCTTTGCTGGATCGAACTTCTTGTCAAACGGCTTGCCGTCTTTAAAATGCTTGCCTTCCTTGAAATGTTCGCCCTTGAAGTGGTCATCTTTAAAGTGTTCTCCATGGAAGTGCGGATCGCGAGGCGGTTCGCCGCGGAAGTGCTGGCCATGATGGAAATCGTCTTTGCGGAATTCGTTGCCGTGACGTTTGCAGCAGTCCATTTTTTTCTTGCAACAGTTGCCTTGTTTTTTGCAGCAGTCACCTGCTTCGCCAATTCTGGATTCGCAAATTCCTTTTTTTGAACAACATGTTGCGGCCTTGCTAGCGCAGAAATTGCCGGAGTTGTTGAATGCGAAGGCTCCGATGAAGAACCCGATGGAGCAAGCAAAAATAATGATGCTTGCAATGAGAATTTTTGTTGAGTCTTTCATTATTTTGTCTCCTCTAATAAATAGCTGATGGAATTGTAAGTGTCAAGATTTTCAAGTTCGTCGTCGCTTGTTTCGCCAAGGTCGTTGTACCACGAAACGAGTTCGTCGCTGGCCGCGCTCTGCATAAGGAGCGTCTCGGAATCCATGCGATTGACTGCCACGAATGCGGTGACGAATGCAACAGCGACAAAGCTTGCTGCAAGTACGTACTTGGTACGTGTCTGTATAAAATCTATGAATTTGTTCTTTTTAGAAGAATCAAGTCTTGCGCAGACCGTTTCCCAGGAATCTTCTCTGGGCTTGATTCTTTCGAGTCTGGAAAAATCGATTTGATCACGCATAGTTCAGGTTCTCCTGTAGATAGTTCTTGACGACGGTTCTTGCTCGGCTGAGCCTTGCCTTGATGGTACCTTCGGGCATGTCATAAATTTCTGACAAGTCCTTGATGCTAAGGTCTTCGGCATCTTTGAGCCAAAGCATGCTTCGCGTTTCGGCGGAGAGCTTTGAAAGCCCAAATTCCAAGAGCTCCGGGTCATAGTCTATTTGCTCTTCGTGCTTGCTTCCGATAGCGGATGTCACCAGAAGCTCGACATGCCCTTCTTCGAGTTCCGCGTGCCGCTTTTTGGAACGCAGCCTCATCAGGCATTCGTTTACGGTAAGCCGGAACAGCCAGGTGCTAAGAGCGCTTTCACCACGGAAGTTCTTGATCTTGCCGGGAACTGAAACGAAAATGTCCATCAGAACATCTTCAGCTTCGTCGCGATTCTTGAGCATTCTGAACGCTAGGTTCAGCACGTTAGTGCTGTGGGATTTCCACAGCATGCCAAGCGCTTCGCGGCTTCCTTGTTGAATTTTCTTTATGATGACTTTTTCGTTCATTTCGTTATTTTTGATGTTTAAAGTGAGTGGGGGGTTGCATCTCAAATTAAAATTTTTTTCTCATAACTCAAAGTCCGCTTTAGCGGACGACCTCATACCTCATACCTCATATCTTTTAATTATATTGTAGTCGATGCAAAAAATTCTTTTTGAAAAATTGAAAGAGGCTTTTGCCTCTGTTTTGCCAATCACGCTTATCGTGTTGTTGGTGTCGCACACTCCGCTTGTTTCCTTTTCGGTAAAAGAGCAAATAGTCTTTTCTATCAGCGCCATCTTTTTGATTATCGGGATAGGGCTTTTTAATTTGGGAGCAGACCTCGCTATGACTCCGATGGGGGCGTATGTGGGCTCGGGGCTTACCAAGTCGCGCAGGCTTTTGCTGCTAGTGTCTGTTTGCTTTGTGATGGGCGTGCTCATTACGGTGGCGGAACCGGATTTGTCCGTGCTTGCCGAACAAGTGAAAAATGCGGTGAAACCGGGCCTCTTGATTGCGACAATCGGTGTGGGCGTGGGACTGTTTTTACTCCTTGCGATTCTGAAAATAGTGTTCAAGAAAGACCTTTCTGCAATTATCGTCTTCTTTTATATGGTGCTGTTCATGCTCGGGATGCTGATGGTGTCCGTCGGGCGGAATGCGTTTGTTCCCCTCGCGTTTGATTCGGGCGGCGTGACGACAGGGCCTATCACGGTGCCGTTTATCATGGCTTTGGGTGTGGGTGTCGCCGGTGCGATTGGAGGCAAGAACGCTTCGGAAAACAGTTTCGGTTTGATTGCACTTTGTTCTGTAGGCCCGATTATTGCCTTGATGGGACTTGTCGTTTTTTCGAAGGGCGATTTGACATACGAGCTTTCGACGGCGGCGTACTCGGTGGAAGCTAGCCTTGGGGAACACTTTTTGCCGACAGTTTTGGCGGTCGCCAAAGAGGTGTTTGTCGCTCTTGCGTTGATTGTCGTGTTCTTTTGTGCGTTACAGTTTACGGTGCTCAAACTTCCGCTTGTAAAGCTTGTGCAAGTGGGCGTTGGAATTTGTTATACATTTGTGGGGCTTGTGATTTTCCTTACGGCGGTGACGGTCGGGTTTATGCCGATTGGCTTTGAAATTGGCCGCGAGCTGGCAAGCCGTCCGTATGCACTTGTGATTTCGGGCTTTATTATCGGCATGGTGGTGGTGCTTGCAGAACCTGCAGTTCACGTGCTCAACAAGCAAGTTGAAGAAGTGACTGGCGGGCTTGTGACGAAGCGTTCTATGCTGGTGGCTCTTTCGGTGGGTGTCGGCATTTCAATTGGACTTTCGATGTTGCGTATCATTATCGGGTTCCCGATTATTTACTACCTGCTGCCAGGTTACTTTATTTCGCTTGGGCTTTCTTTCTTTGTTCCGAAACTTTATACGGCGATTGCGTTTGACTCGGGTGGCGTGGCGAGCGGTCCTTTGACTTCGAGCTTTATATTGCCTTTGGCGATTGGTTCGTGCTCCGTGATTCACGACGGCGGCGATTCCATTTTGAATTACGCGTTTGGCATCGTGGCGATGGTCGCGATGACGCCGCTCATTACCATCCAGATTCTTGGTTTCAAGGCGATTGTCGCAAGGCTTTTGCGCAACAGGATGATGATGCGTCGCTTGCAGGATGCTGATGATGAACAAATTATTGACTTTGTGTAGGGGCGACAATGGCTGAAGAAAAGAATTTGACAAAGAAACCGGATGTACGGAAAAAAGTCCATTCCAAAGTCTCCATGAATCGCTTGAAGATTCTCGTGACGACGGTAATGCGTTCGAAAGCGGACTTTTACATGGATTATATTCAGTCGTTCGGAGCGAATATGCAATTTGTTCTTTACGGGCATGGCACTGCTCCACGTGAAATTTTGACAGCCCTTGGGCTTGCTGACCCTGAACGCGCCGTGATTGTGAGTGTCATCGGCGAAGATCACGTGCCTGCTGTTTTGGAATGTCTTGAAGAAAAATTCAGGACGATTGTGAATGGAAAAGGCATTGCCTACACGATTCCGATGGCAAGCGTCATTGGCAAGTCTGTATTTAATTTCTTGAGCGATAACCGTTCCCAAGTGAGGAGAGGATAATCATGGCCACGAATACACATGAACTCATTATTTGCATTGTGAATAACGGTTTTTCGGATACCGTGATGGAAGCGGCAAAGGATGCCGGAGCTCGTGGCGGTACGGTCTTGAACGCTCGCGGAACGGCGAACAAGGAGGCGGAATCGTTCTTCCATATCGCCATACAACCTGAAAAAGAAATTGTGCTGATTCTTGTTCCGCTGAGTGTGAAAGATGCTGTTTTGCATTCGCTTTACGAAAAAGCGGGCCTTGATACGATGGGGCAGGGGATTGCATTCTCGCTGCCGGTCGATAACGTGGTCGGGCTTACGCCATGGAAAGCGGCGGAACACAAGGATGCGGAAGAGAAGAAGTAAGGGCTTATAGCGTTAAAACCTTAGCGCTCTGTTTGCTTTTAATAAAAAAGGCTGCGTCAAGAATGGCGCAGTCTTTTTAGTTCTTTTGGGCTTTGCCGTTACACTTTCACATTGAAGTAATCGATTTCGGGGTGGCTGATGTAGAGGCCGCTCACGGAGGCTTGCGGGTACATGGCGCCGTTTTCGGTGAGGCTGATGCCTACGCTGCCGAAGTCGATGAGTTTCGCGATGTTGAAGATTTCCTTGATGTTCGGGAGCACGGGATAACCGACGGCCGGGCGGATGCCCTTCCAGCCGCAGGTGCGGTCGAGTTCGCGGCTCAAGTATTCTGCACCGGCTTCGGCGAGACGGTCGGCGACGGTTTGCATGAGGAGCACGTCGTAATCGCTGCCGCCCTGTTCTGCCTTGAGCTTTTCAAGGCGCTTGACGAATGTTTCGCTCATGGTCACAGCGAATGCACCCACGATGTCGCGGAAGACGTCTTTCCCTGCGGGGGAGGCGAAGACGCTTGCGGTGTTCGCGTTTGCAGGGGCAATGTAGTCGCAGAGGGCAAGGCAAGTGCCTTCGGGATTCTGCTGGCGTGCGGTTGAAACTTCGATGAAGTCTTCGTCGGTGCCTGTGCGGCCCGTGTTGAAGATAACGGACTTTTCAGTACCGGCGGCAGGGTAGAATGCTTGAACGGCGCGCAAAGCGTATTCGGGCTTTGTGAGCGACTTGATAAGTTCTTCGGCGTCGGCCTTGAGTTTTTTTGCTTCTTCTTCGTCCGGCTTGATTTTCCAAGTGAAGAAGAAGTATTCCCAGCTGATGAGCGGGATAATCTTTTCGATAGGAATCGGCGGGAGCTTGCTTTCGCCCATGAACGGCGGTTCTGCTGGCTGGTACTTGCTCCAGTCGCAATTGTAGCGACGTTCTTCGGGCGTGGAGGCTGCTGCGGCCATGGCGTTTGCGGCTTCGGTCTTGATGCCGTTTTGCTTATCGCGGATACGCTGCTGTTCTTCGCGGTTTTCCTGAATCGTTTGTTCGCGGGTGGCGGGGTCAAGCAATTTTTGGGCGAGGCCCGGATTGCTTGCGGCGTCGCGCACATGGAAAACAGGGCCGTCATAGCATGGAGCGATTTTCACGGCGGTATGCGTGGGCGAGGTGGTGGCGCCACCGACAATAATTGGAATGCGCTGACCGGCGGCTTGCATGGCCTTTGCGACCGTACACATTTCTTCGAGAGACGGCGTGATAAGGCCGGAAAGGCTCAGGATATCTGCTTTGTTCTCAATGGCGGCCTTGACGATGACATCTTCGGGAACCATCACACCGAGGTCCACCATGTCGTAGCCGTTACAGGCCATGATTACGGAGACGATGTTCTTGCCGATGTCGTGCACGTCGCCCTTGACGGTCGCGATGACAATCTTGCCACGGCTTGCGGCGTTTGCGTCTTTGCCTGCTTCGATGTAAGGCTGCAAGATTTCTACAGCCTTCTTCATGGTGCGTGCGGTCTTCACGACTTGCGGGAGGAACATTTTGCCTTCGCCGAAGAGGCGGCCGACTTCGTTCATGCCGTCCATCAGCGGGCCGGAGATGATTCCGACGGGGCTGTCGCCACGGTTGATGAGTTCCATCAAGTCGGGCTGTAGCGTTGTGGAAGTTCCCTTGAGAAGAGCTTCTTGCAAGCGTTCTTCGGGCGTGGTGGGTTTTGCTTCGGCGGCTTTTTCGTTCGCGTCGCTCGTTGCGGAACCTGCGCCGGTGCTCATCGCGAAAATAGCCTTGGGATCGTACTTGGTGCCGGTTTCTTTGGCCTTGGCCTGTGCGGCAGTCATGCGGCTTGCAATTTCAATCAAGGCTTCGCTCGCGTCCGGTTCCGTATTGAAGATCACTTCGGTAATCGCCATGCGGAGTTCGAGCGGAATCGTCTTGTATTCGATAATGGCGCTCGGGTTCATAATGGCCATGCCCATGCCGTTCGGGATGGCGTAATGCAAGAACGTTGTGTGCATCGCTTCACGGAGGTAGTTATTGCCGCGGAATGCGAACGAAAGGTTCGAAAGACCGCCCGAAATGCGGACGCCGGGGAGGTTGTCCATAATCCAGCGGACCGCACGGATAAAGTCGATGGCGTAGGCGTTGTGTTCGGCCATGCCGGTTGCGACTGTCAAAACGTTTGGGTCGTAAATGATGTCGGACGGGTCAAAGTGAAGCTGCTTCACCATGATGTCGTAAGCGCGGGACGCAATTTGTACGCGGCGCTCGTAGTTCGTGGCCTGACCTTCTTCGTCGAAGAGCATCACGATAACGGCAGCACCCAAGCGCTTGACAACGAGGGCGTGCTCGATGAACGCTTCTTCGCCCATCTTGAGCGAGATGGAGTTCACGATGCTCTTGCCCTGGATGCACTTGAGGCCTTCTTCGATGACTTCGAAGCGGGAACTGTCGACCATGATGGGGACGCGGCTGACAGCCGGGTCCGAAGCGATGAGGTTCAAGAACGTGCGCATTTCGGCGGTGGCGTCGAGGAGGCCGTCGTCCATGTTGACGTCAATGACGTCGGCGCCGTCTTCGACTTGCTTACGGGCAATGTCGAGGGCTTCGTCGTAATTTTTCTCGTTGATGAGACGCAGGAACTTCTTGGAGCCCGCGACATTGCAACGTTCGCCGACCTTCACGAAATCGCTTGCGTTGCAGCTGTCGGCACCATTGCTCGGGCGAACCTGTTCTCTGAACAACGGTTCAAGACCTGCGAGGCGGAGGCGCGGGCAAGTGACGTACTTGGGAGCGGGTTCGCGGCGTTTGTAGTCAGCCGGGAGCTCGTCGAGCATCTTGCGCATGGCAGCGATGTGTTCCGGGGTCGTACCGCAGCAACCGCCAATCATGTTCACGAGTTTGTCGTCCAGATAAACTCGCATCAAGCGGACCATGTCTTCGGGCGTATCGTCGTAACCGCCGAACTGGTTCGGAAGCCCTGCGTTCGGGTGGCAACTGAGGTAACACGGGGCGACTACGCCCATGCGGCGGAGATAAGGGACCATGCCGTCGGCACCGAGACCGCAGTTGAGGCCGATGGAAAGCGGGTGCATGTGCATCACGCTCACGGCAAATGCTTCGACTGTCTGGCCAGAAAGCGTACGGCCAGAAGCGTCGCTCACGGTCATTGAAAGCATGACTTCGATCGGCTTGATTTCGCTTTCGGGTGTGCCTGCTGCTTTGGCGGCGGCAATTCGCGCTTCGTTTGCCTTGCTGTAGGCGCTGAGAGCGGCCTTGGCGTTCAACGTGTCAAAAATCGTTTCGATGAGGATGGCGTCGACGCCTTCTTCCATCAAGACTGTGATTTGTTCTAAATACGCATCTTCGAGTTCGTCGAAAGTAATCGCGCGGCTTGCAGGGTCGTTCACGTCGTCGCTCATCGAGAGCATCTTGCTCGTCGGACCGACGTCGCCCAAAATATAGACTTGGCGACCATACTTCTTGAAGCCTTCTTCGGCGGCCTGCTTTGCGATCTTCACGGACGCACGGTTCATCTCGGCAATGCGATGTTCCTGATGGTATTCGTGCTGGCTCACGCGTTGGCTCGAAAACGTGTTCGTGGTGAGGCAATCGACGCCTGCATCCACGTAACGACGCTGGATGTCGAGAATGATCTCGGGCTTTTCGATGGAAAGCATATCGTTGTTGGCGCCCTTGATCCCGTAAGTCTGGATCACAGAGCCCATGCCGCCATCGAGCAACATCATCTTTGATTCAAACGCTTCGCGAAGAGTCATTTTGATTTCCGTGTTTAAAATTCGAATTTATGCGTATATTTGTTTTTATGCATAAAGATAGAAAATGCTCGGCCTGCTGTCATGTGCGATGAAGGTGGAATGTCGGAAATTGCATATTTCTAGTGAATGTGTTTTTTTCAGAAAAAAAGACGCAATTCTTCATTTGACAGAGAACCACGTGCTGCATTAATGTACCTAATATCAAAAAAGATGGCACAAAAGGTAAGGCGAGCGTCGCAAAAACAAGCTTGCTTATTTTTATGACCGAGCCTAGCATTTGGCGCTTGCGCCACGGGTAAGAAAAAATTTTACATAGCAGACCATTTTTATCCTATCACCCAATCTTTTACCTAACCATTCACCCAACTCATCACCCAACCGCAGTCGCGCTTCATTTGTGTTTTTTTAGTACCATTTATAGAGTCATTTAAAATGCCACTTATAGTGCCACTTTTTTATTTCACCGAACTTTTCTGTGAACCATCGGTAATGCGACTAGACCTCAGTTTTTTGCAGCTGCCGAGATTTCCTCGGTAACTGAACTTTTTCCAAAATGGATATAGTTCAAGAATATCATTTTGTTGATACCAACAAAATGATTCTTCAATAAGCATCCTTAACGCAATAAAATACTCTCAAGGAATTCAGTTTCTGCCTTTTCCATATCTTTAACAAACGATTCAAATTCTGATTTTTCCGAATAATCGGGTATAAAAAACGGAATCGTTTCTAATACAATGTTGGAATCGCGACGCAACCTCAATGCTTTTGCCTTATCGCAATCTTTGGAAGAAACGGGATACAGCAGTTTTCCGATTTTAGAGTCAAATCGGAACATATAAGAAAGCATCTGTTTATAAACATCACTATCTAACACATTGTTTCTATACTTGGCATCCAGAACTTGTTCCGCCGTCATTACATTGCCAGAAACAGGATTTGCATTAAGTAAAAAATCAGGGAATATTTCGCCAGACGCACCTTCGAAAAAATACTGTCTTCCAAAGCCGTTACGGTTATTCGGATGCAAGAGACGCTCGCCAAATTTTTTTTGCATTAACACATTCAAGTATTCTTCCCAAAGGCTCGCTCCATCGAAAAGGATGCCTGCAATCATATTGTCCGAGTCTTCACCATAACTCAATTTTTGATTTGTCAAAATAGCGAGACACAACTTGCGCAACGGTTCATAAGCAGTATAATAAGGATGCGTTACGGGTCGTGCATTTCGGCGAATAATATTCAGCCTGTCGTTTCGACTATACGTTGGCGTCGCCATCTCGATAGCCATGATATTGTCACGCAGGTCTTTACTTCCGTTTTCCAGTACAATTTTCCCATATTGCAACGAACGAATGTACTCTATCGTGTGGCGAATCAACTGCGTAATTACATTATCCGTAGTGTATTCACGCGTATGGTAGGCAATTTTTCCATTAAATGGGATATTGTATTTGATATGCCTTGCAACATCAATTGGGCCACGAACATTTGCATCGTTGTATTCGCGAGTGACATAGGCACGATATATGCCCTGCGCCAGTGCGTCGTTCAAATAATAAGGGAACAATTGATAAAGAAAATCGTAGAATGCGTCTTCGCCGGATTCTGTGCGCGGCGTATAAGCAACATTGCAGACTTTCTGCAACATATAATGCAAGAAAAAGTCTTTTCCAGAATTGTCAAATCGGGATGAAATCTTGACGCGAACACCTTCATCAAGGCTAAAGAACCCCATGACATTGCTTGTTTTAAAACCAGGCTTGTCTGATTCTTTTTCTGTCAAAGAGAAAATATAATCTTTGTCTCCTAAATCTGCTTTGGCGTTGCCCGAAGGAAAAACAAGAAATCTTCCACCAGAAAAACTTTCCGATTGCAGTTGCTCCAAAGAAACATCATCAAAACAAAGTAACGTTTTACGCACTTCTTCGGGGCATTTTTCACAGCCCCATTTATCCGACCATGCAACTGGCGAATACTGATTGTCTTTTAGAGAAATGAGCATTTAGAAATTTTCTGCTGAATCACTTGCGTTGTCGCTAGAGGCACTTGATTCAGAGGCGATAGATTTGTCATAGCATTCTTTCAATTTTTTCAAATGGTCGGCCGCTTTCGGCATGCCACGGAGGTATTCACGAAGAACTCCTTCTATGTGATATTTCCAAAGATCCTCAAACCGTCCTTCATAATTATCAAGTTTCAAGAAATATGCAGGACCAATATGGTATGCCGACGATAGGCCACTAATACTCTCAATCTCTTTATTTAACGCTTGCATGCATTTGACTGCTTCATTCTTTTTTCCGCATTTTAAAGAGTCAAGCATTTCAATACGTTCGTCCGCTGTAATCTCTTTAAACGCAAATCTACGACGCATTGCGAAGTCCATGCTTTCAACACTGCGGTCAATATCATTCATCGTACCGATGATATAAACGTTTTCGGGGATGAAAAAATGACCGTAATTATTTTCTTCTGTAATATGCAATACATCATCCCATTCATTTGGATCATTATCCATATTAGCATACTGCGTGCGAATAAAAGCTTTTGTTGATTCATTCTTTTGCACCGCTACAATATCATCCCATGAAATGCGATAACCCGGATCTATTGCATAAAATAATTCACCAAATATTTTTGACATTTCTCCACGATTTATTTCATCAATAATAAAAACATACTTCTTGAGCGGTTCTTTGTCCCCAGATGTATTTTCAATTGGTGGATTATTTGATTTTCCTTGTTTATCCGTTAACTTTTTAATTTCACCATACAAAGAAAACATATAGGAATCTTTCTGTCTATGGGTCCTATTAAATATTTTTTTGATTTCAACGACATTTTCAATGTTGTCTAATTCCAGCAGACGAGCCATATCTTTTTTAGCAATTTTAACATCTTGCTTTTTTTCACCATTGTCTATATATATGTAACGATTATCGCTATGACTAATTTTAAAATGATCACCCTTTTTCAAGGTAAACGCATCTTCAGAATCTTCTTTCTGCACTATGAAATCGTCCAAAAGAGTCTGCAAAGTCTTATTCTTTGACACATTATCGTCATTTGCATTGCGCAGGTTTTTCAGAGCCTTTTCACAAAATGATTTAAATACCCCATCTACTTTTTCAAAATAAACATCAGAACTATTATCTTTCTTTAACGGCTTTAAGCCTTCTACAAAATCAGTATAGTCATAAGATTGATGGAACTGAACAAAGCTTATTTGTTCTCCCTTGCAATCCAATTTTTTTGCAATTTCCTTTGCCAAGTATGTTTTCCCAGTACCTGGAGCTCCATGAAGAATGATGTTATGGTTGTTCTGAAGAAGTGTTACATATTCTTGCATATTATCAGTCTCCTTGCAAGATTTAAATTCAGTTCCATCAATGATTTTTGACAACTCTTTTACAATGACTTCATCTACACACCTTCTTATGGTCGAGTTGTATGAAGGATATTTCCCACTATAAGTTAACCCACTAAAATTATTTACCCAAGAAACAGGACATGAAAACCAATCTTTATTTTTTGAAGATTCTTTTGAATCATTGTCCAAAATACCAACGCATCGAATATCCAAATCCTTACGATTGTTCTTGTGCGTTTTTATTGCAATAATATCACCTTTTTTTAGTGAGCGCATACAATCCAATTGCGAATCATTTGACGCCCCACCTTCCCAATATCCACCATCATACATTTGAGGAATGAAACTTTTAAATTTTCCATCAACTTTCCATGAAGCCCCAACAATCCACACCGTTTTTTTAAAAAAAACTTGCCACAAAATTTCCCAATACAACTTTGTTTGATTCGCCGCATTCTTACACAAGCTTCCATCCAGTTTTAGCGAATCCATAAATGACAATAATGCTTCATCTGTAAATTCAATCCTCAAATTTTTACAAATTTCTTTTAATTTTTCTTCTTTTGCCGGAAAACGTTTTTGGGGATCTAAGAAATAGCAGAAAGTTCGCTTTGACGCATCTCCAGCAATGCCTTCTGTTTTGAATTTAGACAAACTGAACGCTAATGGGACTTTTTTCCCATAATTATTCAATGTAATAACTTGATTATTCCTTTTATTAAAATTATCTACTATTTCCTGCAGCTGATTTTTTTCTTCATTAGTCAATTCTGCGTCTGCGCAAACTTGATTAAAATCATCATTACTATAATCAGTAGGCCCTTTTATACTTGCCAACTTTTTCAGCTTTATCTCAGGAATAGAACAAGCCATCCATTTTTTCATTAAATCTTGTTGTTCTTGCCTAAAAAAAACATCAGAATCCAAAAGTTCCTGTGATTCAGAATCACTCTTACATTCATTCCATACTAAATGAATTTTTTTCAATAAATCATCCATATTCCATTCCTCTATTTTTCAATCAATTCTAAATTATTTTCTTACAAATTCTTCTTAAAATTCTCGGCCTGTTCAAAGATTTCACCATAGACTTCGTCGCGTTCTACAGGCGGGTAGCCGAATTCATCAAGAAGGATTATCAAGTCCACTTTCAGATTCGCCTTAATGTCGTCGCGCTTATCCCAATCGGGGTATGCGGCTTGTTCGTCAACGAGAATCTTGACGCGTTTCGAGAGAGCAATTAGTTTGTCTTCGGGATAGGTGAAGTGGTACTTGGCGCAGAGTGATTTTAGAATGTCATAGAACGCGGTTTCTTCGAAGCTGAGGCCTTTTTCTTCGCCTTCGGTGAATGCCTTGCGGACTTGGACAATCATGTCGGTCAAGGTTTCGGCCATTTCTTCATAGACTTCGCTTTTCAAGATGTCTTGTTCGGTGCGGTCATTGTATTGCTCCACGAGCTGTTGCATTTTCTGCGTGAAGTTGACGCCCTTGACTTTGTTCACCTTGCGAATCTGTCCGATGGCTCTTTGCAAGAGCAACTGCAGCAGTTTGATTTTCGTGTTCGGCAGTTTGATGCGATTGATATGCTGCAGGTATTCATCGTCAAAGATGTTCTGCTTTGCCTGATCGGCTTCGGCATCGCTCAACTGCAGAACGTCTTCCACGCCTTCGCTCTGGAGCGCCGATGCAATCATCTCGCGCACGCGGGCGTTCATCTGCACAGTATCGGGAGCATTACCCTTGGTGAGTTTATGCAAAATGGAGCGAATCGCGAAGTAGAAATGCGCACGGTCGCGCTCGGCTTGCATGATTCCCTCGTTGCCGACGCAAATGTCGTATGCGGCCTTCAGGCGTTTCGCGAGGCCCATAAAGCGGGCTTCCTTTTCCTTCGTGGTTTGCACGAATTCCTGTGCCTGCTTGAGGCATTCCAGTTTCTTCAGTTCTGCGCCATCGCCGGTACTCTTGAAATACGCCGACGCATCGAACTTGTACATTAACTTGTCAAGCAAATCCAGATGGTTGCGGAATTCCGTAATCGCTGCGGTAATGTCTTCCACGTTCTGCTCGGAACCGGCACCGTACTGCTTTAGTGCCAGGTTCATCTTGCGCTTGATGCCGATGTAATCAACGACGATTCCCTTGTCCTTGCCTGCAAACGTCCTGTTCACGCGGGAAATCGTCTGAATCAGGGAATGCTGCTGAATCGGCTTGTCGATGTAAATGGCGTCAAGACACGGAACATCAAAACCCGTGAGCCACATATCCACGACAATCGCAATCTTGAAATTGGAACGTTCCTGTTTGAAAAGGCGGTCCAATTCCTTGCGGGCATCCTTATCGCCGAGCAAGTCATAAAGTTCCTTTTCGTCGTCCTTGCTGCGGGTCATGACCATCTTGATTTTTTCAACCGGCTTCAGTTCCCGCTTTTCCTTTTCAGTAAGCTCAACGGCCTCACCTGCAAATTCCGCATCATCACAAATTTTCGCCACGCCCCATTCCGGGCGCAGTTCCAAGATGTTCTTGTACAGTGCATATGCAATCTGGCGACTATAACAAACGAACATCGCCTTGCCGCGCACCGTCGATTTTTCCTGAACGCGGGCCTCGTAATGCGCCACGAAATCCTTCGCCACAGCCTTCAACCGGTCAGGGTCGCCGAGGATCACGCCCATCTGCGCTACATCTTGCTTGCTTTGGTCAATCTGGTATTCGTTGGCGCCCGCTGCCGCGGCTTCTTCGTAATACTTTTCAATCTCTTCGAGAACGGAATTGTTCAACACCACCTTGGCGGCACGGCCCTCGTAAACGATGGGCACCGTAATGCCGTCCTTCACCGATTCGGTCATGGTGTAAATATCGACCTCGGGGCCAAACACATCCAGCGTCGCATCTATCGGCGTGCCCGTAAAGCCCACGTATGTCGCATTGGGCAAAGAATTGTGCAGGTAGCGCGCAAAACCGAAACTCGTCTTGACGCCCTTATCAGTCACCGTAATTTTCTGGTCCAGGTTCGTCTGCGTGCGGTGCGCTTCGTCCGAAATGCAGACAACATTATCGCGGTCGGTCAGCAGTTCAATATCTTCGCTGAATTTCTGAATGGTGGTGAGGAACACGCCTCCGCTCTTGCGGCCCTGCAACTTTTCGCGCAGGTCGGCACGGCTCTCCACGCTTTCAACACGCTCGTCGCCGATATACTTCTTGGATGCCGTAAACAGTCCCGAAAGCTGGTCGTCCAAATCGGTACGGTCGGTAATCAGCACAATCGTCGGCGTCTTGAATTCCAACGACTTCATGAGCAACCGCGTCAAGAAGAGCATCGTAAAACTCTTGCCGCAACCTGTCGCACCAAAATACGTGCCACCCCTGCCGTCGCCATAAGGCTTGCGGGCCTTGCAAATGTTTTCGTACAAAGACCGCGCCGCATAATATTGCGGATAACGGCACAGAACCTTCTGCTCCTTTTTGCTGCTGTCCGGGAAATACTGGAAGTTCTTGAAAATGTCCAACAGGCGTTTGCGATTGAACATTCCCTGAATCATGGAATACAGGCTCTCGATGCCCTCAGCTTCGATTCGCTTGTCGCCAAATTTCACGCGACGCCACGCATAAAAGTAATCGTACTTGGCGAAGAAACTACCCGCCCGGTTGTTCACGCCATCGCTAATCACGCAGAAAGCGTTATAGACAAACAACTGCGGAATATCGCGGCGATAACGCACCGTCAACTGTTCATACGCATTGAAAACCGTAGCCTCTTCGCGGATGGCACTCTTGAATTCAAACACGACAAGCGGGAGGCCATTCACAAAAAGGATTGCATCGGGAATCCGCTTTTCGGAGCCGACAATTTCAAACTGGTTTACAATCTTGACGATATTGCAGTCGGCACAGTATTTCGCCGCCACGTCGGCAGCCAGCGACATCGCCTCTTCATCATCATCGACACCGAAGCCCGACTTTCTACGCTCACCCAGCGGCCTAAAATCCAAAAGCTCAATGAGAATGTCCTTATCCTTCGGGTTCTCGCGCTTGAGCATAAACCCGTCCGAAAGCCAGGAACAGAACTTCTTGTTGCTCTCGTAGAGCGCACTCGCCGGAAGATTCCGCAACTGCAAGACAATCGAACGGATTTCGTTCTCGGTAATGCCCTCGGAATCGTAGCGACGGTGCAAGTAGTCACGCAGGTCCTGCTCAATCAAGACCTCGCCCTCGCCGCGGCCAATCGCCTCGCCGGGCACGTACTTGCAGCCCTCCTGAACCAGGAGGTCAATAAACACTTTCTCTAAGTCGGCTTCCTTGAACGCCATGCAGTAAAAATAAATTCATTATTTTTCTGCGCAATAAGCAAAATGGCGATTTTGGGGGGAAATAAGGCTATTTATACAAAAACAGCAGGCAATGCCTGCTGAATCTTGAGAACCTCATTTTTGAATGAGGCAGGCAATGCCTGCCCTTTTCACATTGACGGATCCAGCAGCAGGTTGGATTCGCCTTATTTCAAGATTTCCCAATACCCAGATTTGGCACTGCCTTGCCGATTTAGATATCCGTTTTCCTTCAGCCAATCAATATTCTTTTCAATAGCCGTTGTACTGAAACCAAGTTCTTGGGATATTTTTACTATCGAAATACGGCTATCGATTTCCATTAATTCAAGAATTCTTTGCCGCGTATAAGTAAGGTTTCCCCGCGATTCACCCAACCTATCACCCAACCCATTACCCAACCCATTACCCAACCGCTGCAATCCTTCAAAATAGAACGATGTGCGCATGAAATGATCCGTAAACGAGAACGCCTTCTCGTCATAGGAACGCAGAATACGCCGCATGCCGCTCCCGAGCTGTTCGACCATATCCAAGTCATGGAAAATACGCATAAGTTCGCGATTGCGCGGCATAGAACAGCAGTTGAAGAAATCTTCTCTCGAAAGGCCTTCCACCAACCCGCCGTAGTTCGTTATTTCCATCCGGTCAGAGAAAATCTCAAACAGGGGCGGGACCTCCTTCGTGTAATCATTATGAACGACGGCATTGATTACAGCCTCGCGCAAGGCAACCGGATCGACCAGGGGCTTTTCAATACGCTCCATAGGAGTAATCTTAGCATGCGTAATGTTCGCCACCTGCAATCGAGTGAGTACCGATTTTACAGCCTTTATAATGCTACAATAACCAAATTCCTCATTTTCAATAAGGTCATATTTGTCCGTGCCTTTGTACCGCGCCACTTTGATGGATACTCCGTTTTCATCAGCAAGGAGATAAGCATTGTAATTGTATTTTCCGTCGGGAGTAAGCAACTCCAGCGTCTTGGCAAACTGACTGTTCAAGGGCTTTTTGCTCTCTTCGTAGTAGATTTTTAGCTGGCTAAACGTCAGGTCTTGCCGCGGAGCTGGAATCTTGGCAAGAGAAATCTTTGCACGAGAGGCGAACGTCTCCAGAATTATCTTTTCGCTCATTCCATGGACTGAACTTCCCACACGCACAAAGCAACCTTCGGGCGTCATACCCATTTTTTTTAGATAATACGGCTTTTCCGGGCCACCCGAAATCGCCACATGAACGATATTTTTGTTGTCTTTTTCCTCCGTCACGACTTCAAAGAGTCCGATAGCATTCGGCTTGATATTGTTCAAGATCCTATCCGCAACTTGACGCTGCACATGGTCTATGTCCTTTACTCCATATACAGAGCCATCGTCATTGACTCCAATATAGATGTGTCCACCTGTAGAATTCAGAAAAGCGATTACAGATCGTTCGAAGCTTTCGGACAATTCGCGCTTGTATTCAACAAGATGATTTTCTTTGTTCATTACGCCTCCATTGAATTGTTGAGGCGTCCCTTTATTCCGGAAACCCAGAATAAAAAAAGACGCATTTTTCCATTAGACGGAAAAACACGTCGGGCATTAATGTACCTAATATCTAAAAAGCTGGCAAGGGGCTTAAGGAAATTTTACATTCAGGAGAGTTTCGCCTCTTCCCTTTTGCAAATCACCCCTGCACTTTGTGCAAATCACGTACATCCAAGCGAGTCATCTGTAAAGTGACTTTCATCAGATAGAGCATGATTTTATGACCATACAAATGGAATACGTTCCTATTGATAGGGTCTTTTTCAGATTGACGTAGGCTTTCCACCCCGAAAACAGTATCCAAGAAGAGGCGCAATTCACTCTTTAAGGAATTTGGATATTCCACCTTATCCCTCTCGCCTTCAAAGGTCACATCACCCCCAGCAGTCAGCAACGGCCTCTGTTCGCCACTCTCGTTAAACTCTGAATGTTTCTTCAATTCGTCAACAACACCTTCCACAGACGTCACGCACTGAATGACCTGCAACAACAGAGAAATACACTTCCTTAAGAACGGAGAGCCATAATCTGGTTCTTTCTTGAATAAATCATAGCTGACTGCATCGTAAGACGCCTGCATAGCTGCAATCTTCGCCTCGGCAATATCACTCACCTTTGCCGCAATGGTTTCCACATTTGATGAAAACTTACCTTTCATCTTCTGCCTCAACCCAGCAAGATACTTGAACATTTCCACAGTAGGGGCGTCGCTATCCTTATCCAAGTCTCCCGAATTGACATAGCCTTCATAGAACTTCAGATTATCAAGAAGTTTATGTTCTTGCCCCTTTTCAAGATATTCCTCCGTCTCCCGCATCCATAAATTCGCCATAGATCCAAGAAAGTTTAGGTCACTAACATCCAGGGCTCCATCCCTATAGACAGGGACTGTGCGGAACTTGAACAGGCGATCATTTTCCTTTTGTAAAGAACAATCCTTCTGCAACTGCTTCATGATTTCAAACAAGATACGCAACAAATCAGGATAATTGTAGGGTTCCAGCAGGCTATCCGTTTTATCAAGATGCGTATTATGTCTTTTCATATTGCGACCGTGATATAAATACCCACAAGCCATCATTTTCTTGTTTCTTTCCAAGTAGTATTTCTTCTTCAGCCAATCGCACTTGGGATCCGGAGGAACACACGATACATCGCTCTTCAAGAAGAGTTTTATTTCGAAATCCCTGGAAAAGAACAAATTATTACGCCCAGGAACCTGCTGGGTATATTCCGGTATGACAAAGCCACAATCAATTTCTTTCATCTTGTTCGATTCGGCGCGCAACATCTTCTGCTCGTCATCCGTAAAGTCTGCATAGAATTCCTTTTCTTGTTTTTTTGACCTACTCTTTTTTTTCATTTTCTGAGCATCGTCAAATGTAGCCTGCACTTTAGAATACATCAGCACACTGCGATGTTCTCCTATATTGTCTATTTGCTGAACGATATTTTCGATAGTCATCTTCCCTGAATAGCAGGCAACATTATAAACAAGGTTCAAGACAGATTCGGTTGCCGGGAACCTTTTGTCGATATACCTTTCAAATGTCATATCGTCTTCAGATATGGAACAATCTATCCCGTTCTTCTTGAGTACGCCCGTAAACAGGGCACTCTGCACTGACGGTTCAAACCAGTTTCCTCTCTTGAGTGCCGCAAGGAATTCATCGCAAATCTCGGTTTTCGCTTGCCTTCCCAATACACACATGTCAAACAGCGTAAAAAAGAAAAGCAATTGCAAGCTAGGACATTCCTTAATATCCTTGAACACAAGCGTTCCAAATATACCCACATCACAAGGTTCTTCTTGACCCGAAGCTCCTTCTTTAACGCTTTTCTTGAAAAGGTAAAGCAGTTCCTCTTCTTCCAGGTAATGGATTGCCAAGTAGCAGAGCATCACCAAGTAAGGTTGCGTTTTCAGGATTTCGACATCTTGATCCAAGATGCACTGCATGGCAGGCAACAACACGTCCTTCCCGACTTCCTCACGGTCAAAAACCTTTTTCACTAGTTCAAGGATGCTGTTGTTCAGAAAATCACATCTCTTAGGGGATGACTTCACGAAATTATGGTACATAACCATGTCAACAAGCTCATCATTATCTTTGATGGTTGTCAGAAGGTTATACTTTTCTCGCTCCAATTCCGAAGGGACCCAACCAAATTTACGGTAGGAATCCATAACCGTTTCGAAATCCGTTCCAGATGCTTCGGCTTCTTTTTGGAACTCTTTTATCTGCTCCAAATAAAGCATTTTCAAAGCGACGTCTATCGGCCGGTAGCCACAGTCATTAACCTTCACTAGTCCCTTTTCAAAATTCCACCCCATTTTCTTGACTTGAGCAAAAAGGTTCAGCGAATAGTTGTTAATGTTTTCAAATAACCTAAATTCATTGCAAGCATACGCGCAATAGGCGGCAAGGGAATCTAAGGGCCTTTCGTAAACAAGGTATCCATTTTCAAGGCTAGCCGGGAGCGAATGCCCAAAAGATTTCAAGAACAACCACAGGAAACAGGGAAAATCTGTTTCGGGAATTTCACGTGTATCAACGAACTTCTTGAATGTTTGAAGTCGGCCATCAAGCCAAACGTCATCGTGATGCAACCATTTACAAGGCTTACGATCGCCCGTGTCATCTTGTTCCTCAGTATCTAAAATTCCGAAGTATATTGCCAAAGAATCGGCAATTTCACTTGAAAACTTGATCTTCGCAATGCACTCCTTGAGCTTACCAGCCAATTCATCACGTTTTTTAACAAAGCAAGCGGTCTTTAACGAAAACAGGTCGTAAATCAAATAAAGCGCACTTGCCAACACAAAATAAAACGTTAGTGCATCCGGATTTTGCTCGTCATAATCCGGCACTTCCGTATCCATCAACTCCTGACAGGACTCCTCAAGAAAGGCTTTATAAGAGAACTTATCCGATTCAAAGAAACGACCTTCACGTTCCGCAATTTCTTTAACCATGCGCTTCACATTGACAAAGCGCCATATCATTTTATCGGTGTCAATAGACATATATTATTTCCTCAAAAAGAAAGGTTGAACTTATTCTTTTCAGGAAACAAGAAAAACATCTCTTTAACAAAGGGATGTTTCAAACGTAAAACACAATCTGCCTTGCCATTTGAAATAATTGTTTCCCAAAAAAGCCATTTCAACAATTCTTTCAATGACATTTTCAAATATAACTCAAAAACCAATAAAAAGCAAGATTTTTTTTCAAATTACATCCAAAGGGCTCTATTTACCGAATATTGCAAAATTTCGCCAATAACGCCCGATTGCATGGCGGAAAGTGCACTTTTTACCTTACTTTCCGCCGAGTAATAAGCATTTTTTTTTCGCAAATTGATCAAATTTGCGACATTTTGCACTCAAATATTAGGGAAAAATAGGATATAAAATGATAGAGAAATTTTTCCACGCACTGCGTAGAAAATTTCATATTATGAACGACGGCATTTCAAGCCCCTAATTCTTCTTTATTTTCCGGATTACCTTGTCGAAATCAGAGTCAATTTTTTGCGTGCGGTTGAAAATCTCGTATTCCCCGAAAGCTTTCTCGTCCGCCTGGTCCCGGCTGACTTTTCCATTGCCATCGAGAATATCGTAGCGCCTAAATTCCAGGAACTCGTTCACGCTTGCAGCAAACTGCTCCATGTTAAAAGCAATCTCCCGCTCTATCAAGTCTTCGATGTAGTCAAAATAACCGCTCACAGCGCGTTCCAGCTGACGGACCTGCTTTTCTGACAAATAATTCTTGGCAATGTTCACATCGCTTTTCAGCACACGACCACTCGGAGAATTTTTCCAAGTCGTAAGCCCCATGTGGTCTTTTTTGTGGTCGGCCCTCTCGTACACGATTTCTGCAGCAGTCTGCCCTGTTATCGCATAGTGGAACTTGTTCTGAACCGTGGCGAAAAACTTTTTCGTTATTTCGGAATTCTTGTCGTAGTCTATGGAACATTCGGCAAAAATATCCGTTATCTGCTGCCAAATGCGGCGTTCGCTCGCACGGATAGAGCGGACCCTTTCCAAAAGTTCCTTAAAGTAGTCCTTACCGAAAACGGCGTTGCCCTGCTTTAAGCGCTCGTCGTCGAGCACAAAACCCTTCTTGATGTATTCCTTCAGGATTCCCGTAGCCCAGATGCGGAACTTTGTGGCCTTTGCGGAATTTACGCGGTAGCCGACGGAAATAATCGCATCGAGATTGTAAAAAGAGACATTGCGCTTTACGGAACGGGAACCTTCTTTTTGAACTACCGAGATTTCCTCGGTAGTTCGATTTTTTTCCAATTCGCCGCTTCCATACACATTTTTTAAATGCAGGCCGATATTATCTTGCGAACAATCAAACAACTCGGCCATAGCCTTCTGCGTCAGCCAGATGGTCTCGTCTTTGACTAAGGCCATGACCTTGACATCTTCTTCAGGACTACTGTAAAGAATATACGATATCTGCTTGGCTAGTTCGTTTGACATACCTTTACCACTTTCTACTCACTTGTGCACTAAATATATATTCCTGGAGCAGATTTGTCAAGACCTTTTTCTGCTATTCAAACAGCCTTGACGGTTCGAGTTGCAGGTCGGATTCGCCAAGGAGTTTGTAGAGATTCTGGCAGAGGATGTAGAGGGCGGCGAGGGCGCTCATCACATTTTTCAAGTGCGCAAGCTGATAGTTCGGGATTCCCTTTTCCGGAACATCGGCACGGAAATGCTTGACCAAGTTATAGTCTTGCCACCAGCCAGCAGCCGACTCACTGTCAAAACCGGCAAACGGAACAAAATTGATAATCTCGTATGGATACTTAGTAGAAACCCTTTGATCTTTAATCTTCGGGTCGTCATTCACAATGACAGTCATCTTTTGCAAGATGTTCTTGACCTTCGAAGGAGCCTTCACAACTTTGCAATATTCTTCTGCGATGGAATCAATCTCACTGCAGATGTTCAAAAACAGATAAGTGTAACGACTGGAGAACGTCTTGAAGTTGCTCTTGTCAATCGTCACAAACTCATCCGTTTCGAGGAAGTCCTTTTCAAGCAGGAGATACTGCTTCCAGAAAATTTTGGAGAATTGTTGGGGTGTCATTTATTCAAATCCTTTTATCGATAATTATACAATCATTCGCCTCGTAACTCTTTTGCGCGTTGTTCCTCATTTTTAAGCAATCTTTCTGCAAAATCTAATTTCCATTGCCAATATTCTTTTCTTTCAGGAAGCGTTTCTTCTTCTAGCATCTTCCTAAAATGATTGGCGTCATCGTAAAATTTCTTTGACACATAGCCATATGCACAAGTATATACTTCAACACCTTTCCAAGATAGAGCAGACCAAAATTGATGCTTTTCCTTTTTTGGCATTTTTTTCGCATACTTGCAAACTTCTGCAGAAATTTCATTCCATGCTGGCGAATCATCTTTTAAATACCCAGCAATTCCTGCAAAATGTATTTTTTCGTCATCTGATTGTGCTGAAATAAATTCTTGCACAACGATTTTCCCTAAGCACCTGTTTTCAGGATCTATTTTTACAATTTCGCTTTCTATTCTATAAGGAGCATCTTTACAAAGTGCGATTTTAATAATTTCGGAATACGCATTTCGTTCATCACAATTAAAAGTTGATTTCACAAAATATGATAAAGAGAATCTATCATCAAAATAAAACCCTCTTTTATTTCGTTGCTCAAATATTTTTAGTAACCATTGTATGTTTTTCAAAGATGAAAATAAAATTTTCATTTCATCAAAGTAACATAAGGAATGTTCAAACGCACCCAAATCTTGGATTAAAGCAATTTTATCTACAAGCCAATTAGCACTTTTTTCATTCCAAATAAAAGGTATGCTATTCCATTTTCGAGCCGATGCTTGGATATTTTGAATCAAAATTTCTAGATATTCAATTTTTACAGTTTCAGCCCAATTTATCCATAAAGTATCTATTTCTGAAAAAAACATCTCCCCTAAATACAAGGTAAAATTCGCCGCAGTTCTTGCAAATGACTCTGTATTTTTGTCATCTACATATTCAACTAGCAAATCATAACTTTGCTTAGAGTATATCAGACTATTTGATATGCAACGATATAAAAGCTCCTCTTTATTAAGACCATGATTTAATATTATTTTAATCAAAGCAATTTCATTATGAGCAGCCTTGGCCTTAGGAAAATATCCAACCAAAAGGCCATAGTAGAATTCCTTAAAACTTTTATTTTCGCATCGTGCTGCTATTTTTTCAGACAACAACAGAATGTGATTATCTTCCGTCACTAATTCGCCAAATTTGACAGCAATTGTTCGAATCTTGTAGTCTTTTTGATAATCATAGTATGCTAATTTTTCAATAAAGCATACAATTTCATCGATATCTTTATTTAAAAGTCTTGTTTGAACTAAATTATCTGCCATTTTGTCGTCATCATCACGATAATCCGCATGCAGATACTCGACAATTTCCTTATCAGATTTTTCTATACAATACGCCTTTTCACATTTGTCAGCATATTCAAAGAGAGGAGATTCTTTACTGTATTTCAAGATCCAATCCCAAATATGTTCTCGCAAAAGGTTTCTTTTGAAGGATTGTAAGCCGTATCCGCCCGAAATAAACAACGCAACCCATTGCAAATTTTTTAACAAGAAACTGTTTATTATAGATTCGTCATTATCACTTGTCTTTGGATATCGAAGTAATCCTCCAAATAATTGACCATAACTCTCGATTAAAATACTTGAAAGTGATTCGTTTAAATCAAATTCAGTCAAAACTCTTTGAATTTCATCAATCCATTTAAAGAAGTGCGATATATGAGAAATACTAAAATATCCCCTACCAATAGTGATTACTCCTGCATAATAAACACTTGAATTGTATTCAACTCTGAAGCACCCTTTCAACAATTCTTTCAATATCAGAAAATCATCTTGTGATAATTCCATATTTCTTATTTGCATAAAATAGCATGACAAGAAATCTTCAACTATTTCTATATACTTATCACGTAAACTACCCTCAAATATTGGTCTGAGAAAATCCTCTAAGGAGTTTGCGTATCGATTAGAAAAGGCTTTATGCTTATATAAGGCAAAAACGAGACTTAAACATTTAGCTTTTGACGAAAAATCATCACAATTGTACAAGCAAACAGAAAGAACTTTTTTTACTCTTTCAAAATAGTCTTGCCTTACATATTTATCTACACTTTCTGTAAAACAACAATCATTTAGTTGTGCATCAACAATAGCAAGAATTTCATCAGGCCTATTAGAAGACATTTTTTCAACAACAGACAATAATCTTGAATGATTTTCTAAAGGTTCCGTTTTAAATTTCTCTGCAACAGACTCTACAAATTTTCCTAAAACATCTATTTCGTCTTCATTATTTTCAACTCGTGATAATGATTCTACAACATTTTCTATATTCGGAATTTCATTTGCGATTAATTCATCAACAACAGATTTCCCCCAATTCGAAAGCTGTTGATTAAACAGCAAACGTTCTTTCAGAATACCTTCTCTTATCACATCCGGGCAAATAGAGTAAACTTTGTCCTCATATCCAAATCTCTGCATTAACCCGACATCAACCATCAACTGATATGTTTTCAATAAAACTGTTTGGTCAATACCCGCTTTCTTGCAAATAAATTCAACAACATTAGTTTGATTAAAAGATATTTGTCTATATAAAGAACTCCATTTTAAAAGAATTTCATATTGTTCATTTGATAGCGGAATTTCTAATAGCGATGGTCCCATTGATTCACTATATATTTTCCGAATATTAGCCGCTTTATCCTCAAACAATCTGCCTAACTTTCCATTTTGCAGAACAATCAGTTTAATCGTAAGAGAAATCCATAACGGAATTCCTTGAGATACTTCACATATACCATGTGTAGCCCGATCTTTATCATCAAATTTTATCTTTCGACTCTTCTCAATCGCATTAAGCAAATTGGAAGTCAAATTTCTTCGATTTTCAAAATTCAACCTTGATAAGACCGTTGGTTCCATCCGAATGAAATCATATCGAGGTTGTTTAATCTCAAGAATTGTCCTTGCGTTTGCATTTCTTTCTGAAAAAACAACTTTCCAGTTCTGCATTCCACCCGTAGTTAAATCAGCAGTTATTCTGTTTAATAAGCAAACATCTCCCAATTCATCAATGAACAAAATAGATGGCCTTTCTAAAACAACTCTTTTGCTCCAAGACGGTGTTATTTTCAAAGCACTAGACACACCAAAATAAACATTCCATCTTTCACAATCAACTAATTTAGCGCATTCTGCTAAGAACCTAGATTTTCCCATTCCTCCAGGACCAGAAATGCTCCAAATTTTCTTATCGGATTCCAGAAAATCTTTGAATAATTGCAGTTCTTTCTCACGACCAACGCATTCAACATCAAATGATTCAGGCAAATACTCTTCCCGACTCTTCGTTTGAAATTCATTTTTTAAAAGAAAACATCGTGATTCATTCTCAAGGAAATCCTGTTTGACTTCGGGATATTTTTCAAGGAGTTTCCAAATTTTAGGCCAATTCCATATTTCAATTTCTAGGTCGCAACAATCACATTCTTTAACAGCAGTATTCCATTTTTCATTGTCATTTGGGTTTTCTTCGACATTTGTAAAGAGAACCCATTTTTTCACAGGCTTCCAATAATTAAGTTTTTCCCTATAGCCCATTATTTTGGACATTTCACTCTTTAAATCTGCAATACAATTCTCAATTGAGCATTGTGTATGAAACTTAGCTTGATATACAGTTTGCCCATCTCCGCTAATAGCATCAATACCATTATCCTTACCTTGACGAGAATATGCAATACATTGAGAATCTTCAAAAAGCAGCAAAAGCTGCATCATCGATTCCCAAGAGGAGCCATCGAATTTTGAATTATATTGAGCAAAATCTGACATAAATAATTAATTTTTAGTTGGTATCCAATCCAAAAGAAGGCATTGCAAGACGATACCCCTGGTATTGATTGCTGCTAATTTTATAATTACACAATGATTGTGATAGAAAATCTAACTTGCAATCATAAAGATTCCGGACTGAATATAAATATTGATTCATGTCATTTGGATAAAGGTCCTTATGATCTCGCCAACATTGTTTTTTTGTATAATTAAATCCATACATCATCTTGGGAGAATTTCTCATCATTGTTATAATTTCACCAATATACACAACGGGAAATTGAACTGTATTTTTACAGATAGCAAATCTATTACCAAAAGTCAAATAAAAATGAACTTTTTTTGCTTTCTCAAAATCTATTCCTTCATCTTTTAATATCCCTAAGTCACTCACCAAAAGGGAATCTTTTTTATTTAAATAATGCATGAAAATTCTTTTTTGCTCATTAGCTTTTTCATAATACTTAACACAATTAATTGCATGATGATAGCATGTTGGCGGAAGCATGTTCTTGTTTTCTGAAATATAAATTTCATCTTTTATTTGATAAATAATATCTAATTCACCATGATGTCCATCAGAAGTATCATAATTCACTCCTGTGCAATAAGGAATCTGCATTTCATCAAAAACCTCTTTATATTTATCAGCAATCAAATCTTCATTTGAATGGTCATCAAACCTTGCTTTATTTTCTAAAACACGCATTGTATTTTGAACAATATTAGAATTGCACAATATGGAAGATGGGATAATATAAAACAAGCCATCAGTCAGAAAAGGAGTGTCTTGAAGATCAGTATAGCCTTCAATATTCATAGTAAGCAATTCTAAAATAGCAACATAAACAGATCCAAAGTACTTATCTAGAAACACATTCAAAGCGCTCTTATTAATTCTAAAACACAATTGAGATTCCATATTTTTACTTATCAAGCAATCAAGAAAACACGACAACCTATGGAATCGTAACAAATCCATAATAGAAATGCTTTCGTTAATGAATTTTTGATTCAATTTTTCAACGGGTATTTGCAAATCCCCATACAATTCATGAATAATTAATAATTCGTCCCTGTAGTATTCTTGGCTTTTGACAAAACGTTTTAAATCTTTAATAAAACTTTTATTCTTTAAAAACAAGGAAACATTCATTTTTAAAATATTTTCTTGTTTTTCTATACAATTATTTAAATCATATAGTTCTATTATTTCACGTACACAATCTGCAATAAACCGTTTTGATGGATTATCAAAATTTTTTATTTTCGCCTGCCGTTGAAGAGGTAGTCTTAAAAATCCATAAGATAATGAAGCCAACCACTTCTCGTCATCTTTTAAATCAATTTTATTTCCTTTTTTTTCTAAATTTACTGAAAAATTATGCACTAACTCTTCAATATTTCTAAATAATAATATCTCTTTTGCTACAAAAAAATAATCATCTTGATTAGACGTGTCGACATTGTAAGGACAAAGTTTTTTTTGTTGAGAATTAAAAATATAGGAAACTTGTTCTGTGAACGATTCTTTATGAAGATTATTCTCTATAAAACGCTTGTTCGCCAACACTATGTTTGAATAATTACATATTTCACAACTATTGATTAATAGTAGATCTTTAACTTTTATCATCTCTGATAATTGCAGCAGAATTATCAAAGAATGTATAAATTTTTTATTTTTTTTATTTACACCTCTTGCAATATTTTTTTCTAAATGTTCCGGATCTACGATGCCGCTCAAGCCAACGAAACAAGATAAAACTTTTATGGCTTTTCCCGATGAATAATCGCCATTTGATGTTTTCAACCACCCTTTCTCTTTTGCATAATCAAGGCATTCGTCTGCACGACCATAACATATTGTTGCAAGCTCCAACCATTTTTCATTTTTTATCAGTCGAGAAATTTTCTTTCTTTCTTCTTCCTTCATTTATTACTCATCCTTTTATAGAAACAGCTATGCTTCGTATTTAAATTTCATTCTTTTATCGTCATACCAATCTTCAAATTCAAAAAGCGGATCGTTCTTTTTTTTAGGATATTCTTTTTCTGCGTATTTTAAATTAAAAACAGGATGTTTTTTGAAATCTTCTGCTGAAGTTACTTGATGACTAAAATACTGAATAAAATTAATTACAGCAATATCCGAATCATCTTCTATATTCTTAAAAGGAATCACATCATACGGAGTCATATTATGGATCATCCGAAATTTAGTAAAGAAATGATTTCCCTTATCGCCAAATTCCTCCCATTGTTTTCCATGATCAGAGAACCAATTGTAAAAAAGCATAATTTGTTCTTTATTAGATAATTGCGCACGCAAAATTCTCAGTAAATCACGCTTCTCTGGATAAGAAAGAATTTCTTCATCTTCTTTAGCGATCATTTTTACCATCAAAAAAAGATGGCGATAATAATGATTCAAATTTCCAAAGTGTCCCTTTAAAAAAGAGTGATTATGAAAGAAATCTTTTAAGTCAAAAATTCCTTTTAAAATGCCATTTATTTCTTTCTCATCTTTACATATTTTTTTTGATGACAAATAATTTATTATTTTATTTTTAAATTCATCATAAGTATTACAATTATTCAATTTTTCTTCAACTTCTTTAACAAGTTCATTAAGCGATTTTTCAGAAGAGCCTTTATAAAAAGCATCGTATGCTATTCTCGCTTTTTCTTTTTTTTCTTTTTCTGAAAAGAGAATTTCCGTTAAATAATAAGCAATATTAAATTCAACCAAATATGGTTCAAAGATGGATCTACCTCTTTCAACAATCACTTGCTTTTCATTTTCTGTGTTGTTGACAGAATTGGAAACATTTTTTGATAATAAAGACTTTTTTTCTGGCAACTCTACAAAGTTATAATACTTAAGCTCTTTAACATTATCTTGATGTATTTTTAACATTTCATAGAATTGATTTATAAGTTGTTGTTTTCTATTTAAGATAATCGCATCGTCCCTTTCTTCTTTATTTTCTTCCAACATTTCTGCATTTGCTTGATACTGCGTCCAAAAAGCAGCAAATGTTATGATTGCTGCAGCGATAGCAATAATTGGATTCATTATCCCAAAGGTATCACCGATCACCCCCGTATCATTGTTAAAAATGATATTTTCAAAAAAATGTGGTCTAGTAAAAGCCCAAGGAGCAATTAAGGAAAAAACGATTATCAGAAATGATATAACGATAAGTGGTTTCGGCGAGCACAACCAATCAAGAAAAGGGTTTTTCTTTTTTTCATTCGACTTCTTTTTTTTCATTTTTGATTCCCATTTTGCAGAAAAGAAGGGGTTATTTTTTTTAGAATTTAATCAACACGAACTCATCCGTTTCGAGGAAGTCCTTTTCAAGCAGAAGGTACTGCTTCCAGAAAATCTTGGAGAAGTGGAATTATGGGGAAACTTACATTGTAACATAAACAAGAATCACCTAGTTAATTCATCTCTTTTATATATAAGTTCTATTTTTTTGCCATCAAATTTATACGCACATCTTATTGCATGTATGCCATTTTCCCGACCATCTGAAAATACTTTTTCTCGATATACATTGAAAAGTAATGATTTGTTTTTGCCTAAAATTTGCATTAAAATGTCTTTTCTGATAAATAGCCCTTTATCATCTTGAAAAACAGCAAGTTTCTGATTTGGAGTTTGCCAGCCCATTTTATTGTCCCAAGTCAAGGATGCAGCACCAATAATTGCCTTGGATGGAAAGACAACGGGTTCACTCAATGCAAAATTGTCTTCATCACTTAAGCCATCATTACTGCAATCATAACTCCATTCGTTGCCTCGCAATAAGTCAAAAGAAGTTTTGTCCACTTGAATTTTATCATTTACAGAATACAATTCGCTAATATCTGATTTCTCAATTTTTTCTTCATAAGATCTTGATAACGGGTATTCTCCCAAATACAATTGGTATTCATTAGAATTACTATCAAATGGAGATCCACTAACAAAGTCCGCCAAATCTTCGGTAGATATTGTTAGAAGTAATTCGTTTTTGACTATATATGCCGAGACTAGAATGCACGATTCCCTAAATGAATAGTCATTCTCATCTTTACTGCTTTTTTCAGATTTATAAAGATGCAACGGAATCCAAGCATTATTATTTATATCCTTGATTTGAAAAAGGATAGTCTCTGGATTAAAGAAATCATTATTATTTTTTTTCCATTCTTTACTATCACCACTAAGTTCAATCAAGGGAGTGTTTATTATTATTTCAGGATATTTTTTTTCATTATAATATCTAAAATCCGTTAAATCAATCTGTCTTAAAGACAGACTATGTAATCTATCTTCTTTAGGGTCTGGAGAATTGTCCCATTTTTTCTTTTTATAGGGAACAGTATTTTGAAGCAGTCCTATCAAACGATGTAAAAGAATCCAATAATATTTTTTCGTCAATCTTTCTGCATAAACTTTTCTCATACGATCAAAACCGTACGCATCTAAAGTCATACTATCATACAACCAAGATTTTGATTTGTTTCCAGGATAGCCCAATTCACTTAACTTCACGACGAACCATTTATATATATCATCAACAGTAAGTGCACCTGATTCCAAATCAAATTTATCTAATTGTCGACCTAAAATATAATTTTGAAAATCTGTATACCAGTAGCCAACAAAATTAATATTTCGGGACTTGAATTCTTTTTTTTGAATTAAGTTCAAATATGTGGTTTCATCAACTTTTTCGAATTTCTTATTTGTCCATAGACAGCTTTGTCTTAAATATTCTTCATTTGATAAAAAGGATTTATCCAAAGAATGCGCCATATAAATAATCAAGCGACACGCATCATGAATAATTACATTTTCGTATTTTTTAAGAATTTTTAGTCGAATTATCTCCGCCGCAATTCGCACAGTCTTTTCGGCATCCATAAGTAACAAAACCGCAGCATAAATAGATTCATAAAGGCGTTCGATAATGTACTCATCATCGATGTCTTTAAAATGTCTTATCAAATCAAAGGCAATTTCAAAATCTGTTTGCAAAACTCGAACAAGCCCTTTACTGCTCTTGTCTCTGATTCGCCGATCAGGATTGGCGAGGAACCAACATAAAGTTATTGACCATAAACGAAGCGACTGTTTGTCGTAATCCTCTAATTTTTGGTTGAGAGCTAAATCAATCAATTTGTAAACAGATTCTTTATTTTCATACCCTTGTCTAAAAACAAAGGAAAAAATCGGGTCGCGATCACATAAATTTCGTCTTAACAGGAAATTGTTTTCAAAGAAGTTAATATTTAATGGACTTTCAGGAACTGTAGCCATGCTAATGAGAGTCAACCAGATCTTTTCACAGAAGGCTCCGTTTCTCAACAAAGTCATCAAAATGCTAATTGTGTCATCTGATATATCATCATTCGACCTCCATGGCAAACTCGCAACAAAGGGGTCGAACCATATCTCGTCGTTTTTGAAAGCAGGGTAGAAATCAGGCAATTCTTTTTGACATTTTTCTGGTAGTATGATGGCGAGGATTTCCAGCACACCTTTATTTTGATATGCCCATTCATTATTTTGCAAAGAATCTTCTAAATGTTTGTTCTCGTTTAACATATTTAAGGCAATGAAATAATCTGCCATGCGCTCGTATGTAAACCGAACCCAACATTGCCGAACACCAAAATCATCTGATTTCCCGTAATAAAGTGACAGTAATCCTTCTGTTTCTAATTTTAAAAACAAGGAATCAGCAAATGAGTTTCCGCTGTCATGTTTCTGAACAATTTCTTTAACTTTACTTTTGGACAAACTCCTCGTATTTTGCAAAGCCATTTCTTTTGATATATCTTCTAGGCTTTTCAATATCAAATTATCGTCAGCATCAAGTCCGCATTCAGTTGAAATGGTTTGATTCTTTCTCTGTATATAATTTCCAAAAATTTTATTTAACCCTATTCGACCTTTGGGAAATTCACAAAACGTATTTTCTTGAAAACTTTGGCAAAATAAGTGCAAGAACAGAGGATTGGAAAATTCTTCCGAAACTAATGGATAAATAGGATCTTTTAGTTTATAATAATTAAAGAACGATTTTATCGCAGCCTGCTGTTGTCCAGCAAAACCATTATGCTCTATACAAAAATATTTTGAAGTTTCTTCAAATACTTCCGTCAAATAGGTATCTCTACATGATACACATAACTTTAGGTTTGGGTAGCGACTAATATCATTTATTAATGGTTGTAACCATCTTTTCCAATTACTTCGAGGTTTACTTTCATTTAATGCATCTATAAACAATATTGTAACACACTTTTGATTTTCTGCTTGAGCGTCTAACGCTTCAAACATATAATCTTTAGAAATGTTGCCAGAAAAGCCGAGATTATCGCGAATAACTATCCATGGTTCTGAGTTGCAAAAAGATTCTCCAAAGAAAACATAATGGAGTCCATAACGAGTATTAGCGACAAAATCCATTATACTATGAGTTTTACCAATGCCTGCAGGTCCTTTGATAATTAAAAATTTTGAATAAGCGGCATTAAATGCTTCTGATTTTACCCAATCTAAAATTGACCCTAAAAATTTTTGGTAATCCCGCATTTTATCTAATTTTGCTGCGGGAAAGTCGCACATATATTGTGCTTGGAACTGTCTAAATCGCTCATTATCTACAAATTTATCGCCAAATTTTCTTTGTAATTCATCAAGTAAAAGACTTTCCTGAGTTTCAGCCAACTCTATTTGATTTTTACAGAAAGACTCTAACGCTTCTTGATTAAATTCACTTCTTTTTTTATCCTTTATAGATGCAAAAAATTGTTCCAATGAAATAAGCGATTTACTTATTTCAGAATATCTTTCTCCCCATGCTTCTTTAAAATAAGAATTGTCAATGTAGTCCTTTTTTAGCGATTTTTTTTTTCCTTTACATTGCTGGATTACAATATCTTCATCTAAAAATGATTTTAACACATTATATAGAGGAATGCGCACATTCAATTCAGGAGAATACCTTTTCCCTGCGCACCCAGCGGCATTTTGCACGTGTTGTTTATGATTCGCTTCTGTTAAAAATTCAGAATCAAACCAATAGCGAATAAAACCTTCACTGGAATGGTGTTTTAATAAAATATCTCTAAGATCACTTTGAGTCCAAAGAATAATTTCTACTGCACATTCTTTTTTGCGTACATTCCTCCAGTCTTCAAATTTTTGAATTTGACTTTTTCCCCTCTTCCCAGAAGCTACATTTCCCGTTAAATCAAAGGGGATGGCAACGTAATACACCTTCAAATTCGGATGATTTTCTATAGCCGTTTTAAATGATTGTGTAAGTTGAGTAATTTGAGGTGAACCAAACTCATTATTCTCCCAAAACTTAGCCTGTACCCCAATCTCCGTCCCATCCGGTTTTACAAAGATTGCCTCAACACCACCATCGCCACCATCACCACGATAACATTGATATTCCCAATCATTATTTTCAAATTGCTTATGGAATAAAGAACAAACAAGGCTCTCAAATGCATCTCGCTGCCCTTTTGATGTATTGCGAATTTTGTAGAAATCTATTTCCATCTCATTCTCCCCATGCTAAAATTTGTGCATAATCATTAAACGGATTCGCTTGAGACTCATCAATGCATTCTATATTCTTATTCAATATCTTTTCTAAACCTTGATATCCGTTTGTCATCGCTAGATGAAGAAATCTTTCTTTGACTTTTGATGTTATTCTAAAAGTATTAGCAGACCATTTTTTACTTATACTAGGATAAGTAGCTTGCAACTGTCCAAAAAGATTTAAAAGCAAAGCCATTTTATGAATTAGCATAGGCTTTAAATCAAGAATAATATCTTTTTTAAGAAGATTCAAAAACATATTAGTTATTTGTTCAAATTCAAGCGTAAATTCTCTATTATTTTCTTTAACAACAGACCGGAAATCATCAAGACTTTTTATTAATTTATCGCTAACACGGTTTTGAACATCTTTTGTTAAATTTTTGATTTTTAATGAAAAATCTATTTTTCCAGGGGTGGAATTCAAAATTTCCTTTATCAATTGTTCAAAACTCTTTTTATATTCTAAAAATTCATTTTTTATATCAGTCAAAAATTTCTTTACATCCCTTGCTTTGAGAATAAATAAATCTTCTTCTTGTTTAATCACATCATCTTTATCATCTTCAGCAGTTTTGTCATAATAAAAAAGAACTCTTAATTTTGGATTTCCCTTTTCAGAATCACATGAAGATAAAGAATACAATTTGGCCTGCTCTAAAGCGGACCTGACATTAACGTCATTTAAACTATATCCTAAAAAAATTACGGACGATTCTGCTAATATAGATGATAATTTTATCTGCCGATATTCTATAGGATTGAGTAATTTAACATAGTCTTTCTCGGATATTACAATATTTTCTGGATTATTTACATGTCCATGCAGGTGAAATATCGGAATAGTTCGTCTATGCATAGAAAACGGGTTATTGGGTCCTATTGTTTCATAATTGTCTATGAGCTGTTCCAAAACCAAATCATAGTTCGTTGTTATCACCCATTGGGGCTTAATCTCATTTAATGCCCCCTTTACTAAATCCATTTCCTCCTTTCTTTTTTTATTCTCCCCTCCTTCTATTATTTCATCTAAATTTATTGAGCACTTTTTAACAACAATACTTTCAATGCGTTTTCTAATACGTTTTTTCCCTATCGTTCCACTTTTCTTTTTTTCAATATCCTCAACAATTTGAGGATAGGACATTCCTAGGTATTTTTTCTTCAAGGCATCTTCGAAGTTGCTCTCATAATTATCTTCATAAATAGAAGCCACCAGACCTTTAAAATCACAAGTTCTTTCGTCCATTGCCATGGAGAAGCCTGTACCAACAAACAAGCCTAAATTTTCACAAAAGGCTTCTTCTGCTATTTTCGCAATTAATTCTTTTCTTGTCTTTATACGTAACACTTACACTCCCATTTTGGAGAGGAGAAGGGTTTGCATTTGGGTTAGGGTTTGGTTTTCTTGTTTATAACAAGAAATACTTTCCAATACCCATCTACATTGTCCATTAAATTCATTCATTATTTTCTCTGGTGGATAAAGCACTTTAATCCGTTCGATATCAGAATTGCTTACATTCGCTTGCGCACTGTCTCCACCAACAGAAAGAATTTCATCTTGGATAAAATCTTGTTGCAACAGGTAATACAGGAATGGTGCTTTTTCTTTGGGGTTGGCTCCTAAATCAAAAAGACCAACACGCTGATTCACAAAAACGACTTTAGAATATTGAGGAACCAATGCTATTTTGCCTAATGTAGCCCCCGTCATCGCAATTACTATTGAATATTCGTTAGCAATACTTTTCTTTGCAATATCCACGTGAGATTCGTCAACACAATCACATGTAGAATAATCAATGGTGTTATCATCAATATTCCCTATTTTGATAACAGGAATACCCGTAGTTTGCCACCAGTCGCTTTTGAATGCAAACCCAGATTTGACTGTTGAATACTCTCCAATCGTCCCCATCCTCCACCCATTTGGCAGATTGTTGGGGTCGATGTTGTCGATGAAGGTGTGGCGGTAGAGAGTTTGGGCGGTTTGTTCGAGGGTGGCGATGAGTTTCTTGTTGGTTTCGATGTGGGTGGCGAGGGTGTTGTATTCGGCGACGATTTCGCGCTGTTTTTCAATCGCGGGGACGGGGACCTGGACTTCGCACATTTCTTCCCAGTCAAAGACTTCGCGGGCGCTGCCGTGAGAATGGAAGCGGGCGTAGCGGTCAAATTCCGGGCGACGAAACCACATCATCAGATATTCGGGATCCAAGGCGTTCGTATCAACGACTTCAAAAACGGTATAAATTGCCGAAACCAAAGCCGGTTCTTCATTTTCTTTTAGATAGGCAATTGCAATTTTATCTCCACGTCGTGACGTATCTGCGATATAAACAAATTGATTCGGATACACAATTTTATACGATGACATATCCGTGCCAATCGTATTTGCGATAGACGGGATAAACTCTTTAGTCACGCTTATCCCAAGCAGTCGTTCGACTTTCAAGTCCCTGTTCCGCACATCTACGGGCCGTATGTAGTCTCCAAGCCGTTCCATCATTTCACTTTATCCGATACCTTAAATTTGAAAATAGTTCATTTTTGCCGAAAATAACGCGTAAACCATAAAAAAGGCAAGAAAAACGGGAGTATTACTTCCGAAATTCAGCGAAAAACGGAAGTAGCAGGTCAGAAAATCTTGTTTTATCACACGGATTCGCTCAGGTCTAACGACCTTCGCTGTTAAGGCATGAAATCCGTTCCCATCTTAAAGAAGCCGCTCCAAAATTCACCAGCAATCCTATCTCCTTTTTCGTCGCTTTCAAGTAGTTTATCACTTGGGCTTTATGGGCTTTTACCAATGTTGAGACAGCTTTTAATTCCACAATCACAGAATCATAGCAGATAAAGTCCGCATAGTACTCTTTGCAAAGTTTTTTCCCTCTATAGGTGATTTCCAGTTTTTCTTCTCTTTTAAACGGAATTCCCAAATAGCCAAACTCTATTGCTAACGCTTCTTGATACACTGGTTCAAGAAAACCACATCCTAATTCATTAAAGACATTTATACATGCCTCTAGAATCTTACTTGTTTCCTTTTCATACAAAAGCATTATTCCTCCGTGAGTACCGTTAGGTACGAACCAATCCGCGTGACACTCTACAATTCAAATCCCAGGTTCTTGAAGACTTTGGCGAGTTCCTTTTCGCTTTCTTTTTCGGCCTTGAGGAGGGTGCGCATTTCCGCCTGGAGTTCACGCATCTTTTCGTCAAAGTTCACGGCCTCGTCGCGGTTCTTGAATTCGATGTACTTGCTCGGCACGAGCGACCAGTTTTTCGCCTCGATTTCTTTTAGGGTGGCGGTGGCGCAGTATTCGGGTTCGTCCTTGATTTTCTGCGTTTGCCACTTGTGGTAGGTGCCGCTGATTTTTGCGATGTCCTCGGCGCTGAACTGGGTGTATTTCTTTTCGAAGGGTTCGCCCATCTGGCGCAAGTCCATAAAGAGCACTTCGCCTTTGCGGCCCCTGTACTTGCGCATGGCGTCGCCGACCTTGACTTCGCGGGCGGTCTTGTTGTTGTTCAGAATCCAGAGCGTCACGCTGATGTCGGTGGAATAGAACATGTTGCGGGGCAGAATGAGGATTGCCTCGACCTTGTCGTTCTGCAAAAGTTCCTTGCGGATTTGCTGTTCGTCGCCTTCGCCGCTGAGCGCGCCGTTACTGAGCAAGAAGCCTGCCACGCCGTTTTCGGAGAGTTTTGAGAGGATGTTCAGAATCCAGCCGTAGTTCGCGTTGCTCGTGGGCGGCACGGTGTAGCCTTTCCAGCGCGGGTCATCGAGGAGTTCGTTTTCGGCACGCCACGATTTCTGGTTGAACGGCGGGTTCGCCATGATAAAGTCGGCCTTCAAATCCTTGTGCTGGTCTTCGGCAAAGGTGTCGGCAGGTTTGTCGCCCAGGTTGCCGGAGATGCCGCGGATAGCGAGGTTCATCTTCGCTAGTTTGTACGTGGTGCCGGTGTATTCCTGGCCATATACGGAAACTTCGCGCTTGTTGCCGTGATGGGCCTCGATAAACTTCATGCTCTGCACGAACATGCCGCCCGAACCGCAGCAGGGGTCGTAAATCTTGCCGCGGTAGGGTTCAATCATTTCGGCGATGAGCCCGACAATTGTCTTGGGCGTATAGAATTCGCCCTTGCCCTTGCCTTCGGCGATGGCGAACTTGCCGAGGAAATATTCATAGACACGGCCAACGACATCCTGTTCCTTGTCCTTGATGGTATCGATGCCGTCGATGTCGCTGATGAGCGCCGCGAGTTTCGCGGTGTCGAGCTGCAGACGCGAGAAATAGTTGTCGGGGAGTGCCCCGCGCAACGCTTTGTTCTTCTTTTCGATGTTTGCGAGGGCGGTATCGATCAGGAGCGCAATATCGCTTTGGCGGGCATGCTCGATGATAAAGCTCCAGCGGGAAGTTTCTTCCAGGTAAAAGACGTTGTCCTTGTTGTAGAACTCGGGCATTTCCACGTATTTCTGGCGGCCGGCGGCGATGAGCTTTTCGCGCTGTTCCTCAAACTTGTCGCTTGCAAACTTGAGGAAGATAAGCGAAAGTACCACATGCTTGTATTCGGCGGGTTCCACGCTGCCGCGCAACTTGTTCGCAGACTCCCAGAGGGACGCCTCAACGGACTTTTCGGGGACGGATTTCTTTTTTGCGGGCGCAGACTGCGCGGAAGTCGATTTTGTTCTAGGCATGCCGGAAATATATAATAATGGAATGACAATGGAGTGACTCCGCGAAAGAAACCTGCGCCAAGCTCGAACACGTTCCGGGCGTCATCTCGATTATGCCAGCGCTATGCTAGGGGCGATTACAAATCCGTAAAGTTGGTCTTTCCCCTATACTTGTTATTCAATTTGTTCCATATTCGTCATGCAATGTGACTTTTTAGCTGAAGGTCTCCAAAAAATTACAGGGAAAAGAGGCACCAATCAATTTAAAACCCCTTAATTAGTATAGATTTGCTGGCATGAATATCGTTATTTACGCCCTATTTGCTCTTTCTGGTTTTGCGGGACTCATTTACGAAGGTTCGTGGGCCAGGTATCTTAAACTTTTCCTCGGGCATTCGAGCTATGGTCAGGTGCTCACGCTTTGCATTTACATGGGCGGGCTTGCGATTGGTAGTTTTGTCGCGGGCAAGCTGGTGGAGCGCGTGAAGAGGCCGCTGCTCGGGTATGCGGCGGTGGAGCTTGGCATTGGCATCGGCGGAATCATTTATCATCCGCTTTACATTTGGCTCACGGATTACTTTTACGATTCGAATTTTGTGGCGGGGTTGAGCTCTCGCGGTGCCGAAGTCGTGAAGGTCGTTTTGGCGACAGGCTCGACGCTCCCGATTGCGATTGCGGTGGGCATGACGTTTCCGTTCATTGCGGCTGGGCTTATGCGAAAGAGCGGTGCCGAAGTTTCGCTCCCGATGCTTTACTTTACGAACAGTCTCGGTAGTGCCATTGGTATTTTGTTCACAAGCTACACGTTGATTCCGGTGCTCGGTAACCATGCGACGCTTTGCGTGGCGGCTTCGATCAACTTCTTGCTGGCGGCGGTGTTCTGCTATATCGGCTATACGGCGCCTGCAACGTACGAAGAGGAAATTGAAGAAGAGGACGAGTCGGCTGAATCGTCCGTTGCTAAAGTGCCTGCGGAACCGCTCAACGAAGATTATGCGGCTGAACACAAACTTCCGATGCCGCCGAAGAATATGTGGTTCTGGATTGCTGGCATCACGGGACTTACTTCGTTTGTCTATGAAATTGTATGGATCCGCCTGCTGTCGCTGTTGATGGGTTCTTCGAGCCACAGCTTTGACCAGATGCTTTCGGCGTTTATCTTGGGCCTTGCGATTGGCAGTGCCGTGAGCGGAAAGCTCTTGAAGAAAGATTCGCTGGTGGTGCTTTCGCTCGCGCAGATTTTCATGGGATTCTTTGCGCTTTGCACGCTCTATTTCTACAAGCCGTTCTGGGAAGGCATGAACATTGCAAACCAGATTTTCAATACGACGAATGACGGTTATGTGTGCTGGAGCATTTTCAAGTATGCGCTTTCGATTTTGTGGATGGTGCCGACGAGTTTCTTTGCGGGCATGACGCTCCCGCTGATTACTTTGATTCTCACGCGTGCGTTCAAGAGCGAGGCTCCGATTGGCAAGGTTTACGGTTGGAATACGGTCGGCTCGATTCTCGGTTCGGCTGGCGGTGGACTTTTGCTGTTGCCGCTTTTGCAGCTCAAGGGCTCGCTTGTGCTCGCTGCGGTACTCGACTTTATGATTGGCTTTATCTTGCTCGTCATTTATCGCAAGAAGTTCCGCTATAGCGTGCTTTTCTATGTGATGACCGCGATTATGATTTTGCCTTCATTCTTTGTGAATTTTGACCCGCACATGATTACGTCGGGTGCGTTCCGCGCGTTCAAGAATTTGCATCCGGACGAAAAGATTGTGGTGCGTGACGGCAAGACGGCGACAATCAGCTTCCACGAATCCGACGTGCATTATTACGTGAAGACGAACGGCAAGGCCGATGCGAGCATGAGCAAGAATCGTGAACGCCCGATTGAAGGCGACGAACTCACGCAGGCGGCGACCGCGTTTATGCCGATGGCAATGAAGGACAAACCTTACGATGCCGCAATGGTCGGATTTGGCAGTGGCATGGGTGCGCATTACTTGCTCGCGGACCCGCTGGTGCGTGACTTTGACTGCGTGGAAATTGAAGAAGAAATGATGAACCTCGCTCGCGGATTTTATCCGTGGAACGCCCGCGGTTACGATGACCCGCGTATCCATATTTTCATTGATGACGCGCAGACGTTCTTCCTCACGAACCGCCGCAAGTACGACTTGATGATTAGCGTGCCGAGCAACCCGTGGGTAAGCGGTGTCGCTAGTTTGTTCAGCCACGAATTCTATTCCAAGATGCGCCGCTACATGAAGCCGGGCGGACTTTGGGTGCAGTGGATCCAGACATACGAATTCAACGACTTGCTGTTCCTCAACATCTTGAAGGCACTCGATATTACGTTCCCGTATGTAAGTTTGTACAAGGCTCCTGAGGAACCGGACATTATCATCGTGGCAAGCGACGAGCCTGTGATGCAGCGTGCAATCGGTCGCTTCAGCACGGATTCGACGCTCGTCAAGGAATTCAAACGCATCCACCGCGATCCGGATTTCTTTGGCGAACAGAACTTCCTCTTTACATCGAAGATGGTAGCGGCTTTGCTTAACGGCGTAGATCCGAACAGTACGTTTATCCCGATGGTCGATAACAAGGCAGAAGAAGCCCGCTTCGTGCATTCGAACGCACGCATTGTGCAGGTGTTCGACAGCTGCGAAATTTGTTGGCCGGAATATTTGGACTCGGCAGATTACGCGCTTCGCAGGCCGATGAAGGTGCAGTCGATGCTCAAGGCGGGAACCGATCCGTACCGCAGACGCGCGTTGCTCGCATATATGAAAGAAGTGGAAAAACGCATGAAAGTTTTCAATGGCATTTCGGCGATGCTTACGGTGAACGATGGCGATTCTGCTTCGGCCAACGTTTCTGCGACTGCCGCATCAGCAAATGTTGTTGATTCCGCGACGGCTGTGGATAGCATCGTACGTCCGAAATTCAAGATTCCCGAAACTTCGCCGGAATGGAAAAAGTTCCGCATGGAATATGTGGAATGGATGCGTGGCGTCCCGATGGAAGCACGCGATACGAACGAAGTTTATGTGAAAATGCGAAACCTCGTGAATGCGGGCGTGCTGCCGGAATCGTTCGTGGATGAATTCAACATCATGGAAGCGGCCCGTACAAAGGATTACAAGCTGGCTGCATTCTATGTCGCGAATTTCTACGAGAAGTACGAGATTGCGGCGATGGACGAATTCTTCTTGCGCAATGCAATTCTGGTGGCGTTCCTCGCGCACAACCCGACGTTGGCGAACGTGCTGTACAAGGAAGCCATCAAGCCTCACGAAGACTTCGCCCCGATTGAAAAGCTCATGATCCAGAAGGAAATCCCGCGCATCCGCGTGAAGTAATTGAATCACTCTTTAGCCCCCGAATGATGTGAACCCCGAAAGTTGTGTCCAACTTTCGGGGTTCACATTATTTTGCCGGTGGGTTCTTTTTTATGAAATTCCCCTAACCGCTAGCCACTGATTAGTAATCACTAAAACATTTTTGTTTACAGAATGTTGATAATATAGGTCTCGAACGGCATACATCCCGTTTCTAAGGAAAAAAGTGAAAAAAAGTGAAATTTTTTCACTTTTACCCCTTGACTTTTTCCCCGAAAATTCTATAATTGGCTTCACCCTCGAAACGACGG
>Ga0129307_1000264_pt1 | contig 91310 bp, 94 predicted proteins | sample P1105metagenome_FD_94437 | JGI IMG/M metagenome (GOLD analysis project Ga0129307, IMG submission 94437) | Capybara group fecal microbial communities from Wisconsin, USA - P1105 metagenome | ecosystem: Host-associated > Mammals > Digestive system > Large intestine > Fecal | place: USA: Wisconsin...
ACCCGTTCGCCACTAAGAACATTCCGAAGAAAGTTCTCCGTTCGACTTGCATGTGTTAAGCACGCCGCCAGCGTTCGTCCTGAGCCAGGATCAAACTCTCCAAAATAGATATTTTGAAGAGCCTCTTGGCTCTTGAAAAACTAGCTTCGATTTTTTAACCTGGTTGTCATCCAGGCGACTCGATCTCATCACCGTAAAGGTGACTTGACCCGCACATCTGTCAACAATATTCAGTTCTCAAAGTTCGTCTCGCCGTCTCAGCGACAGCTTGTTTATTTTATCAGGAACTTCACTTCTTGTCAACAACTTTTTAATTCTCTTTTGAAAACATCGAGTTGTCAAAGCTGTTCCTAACTGCATCCCCTCTTGAGAATGCTTAATTATAATACCACATATAGGAGAATCCTTCAAATTTCCTATGATCTCTTTTATTTTCCTATTTTAAGTTTATTTACTTATATTTTACTTTTATACCTATTTTTTACATTATTTTTCTCTATTTTTCATTTTAATTCTCTCTATTTTTAAAAGAGCGTTTAATTGTTCGGTATAGTTCGGACAATTAAACGCTCTTTTATTTTATTTATTCCATTATTTACATCATTTAATCTGATTCAGCTTCGCTGCCAAATTTTCAGCAGAAGGATCATCTCCCGTACAAGTGATGATCGGCTGTTCTCCCATCATGACCGTATCTCCGCTGGCGTAGGCTTCTGGAGCCGTTTTATTGTTGTGATATACTGCTGCCAGATTTCCCATGACAAAATAAGACCGTTCTTTGCTGGACATAGAACCGGTAGCGCTGGGAGTGATGAATTCTTTCTTATTCACATACACCACCCCGTCTTTGTCATCCACATGTTTGTTACTCCAGGCATTGAGTTTCTTTACGTAGTTCTCCCGCCGTTCCGTGCAGGTAGGGTGATCGCTCCAATGGATGTTCATATTCCCATATTTTTCCAGGAACCGCTGCCATACCGCTGCTGTAGCGCCCGGATTGTAATTGGTATGGGTGATGTAGTCGAAGGCCAGATTGTCCGCTTCCCACTCCATAGGTTTGGACAGATGGACATTCCGGGTATACGTATACAGCTGTCCAATGGCCCCACTGGCCATGCCGCCGGTAGCTGCATTGGCCATTTCGGCCAATACCGCCGCATTCAGGGATTTTTTCACCCCCTGGATGGGATGGTCTTTCTGGCCATGGCCCAATTCGTGGCCAATGACCACCGCGATTTCATCATCGGTGGGGAACAGGTTGAAAATCCCCTGGTATACATTCACATTGTGCCCGATGGTACAATAGGCGTTGGCATCATCATGGGGACTGATGAAATAATGATAGGGCTTCTTGTACACTGTAGGATCCACAGCCCCGATACCGGCGGTTACGTTGCTCATGATGGTATCCAGACGGCTGTTCAGATACTCATCCTCGACCACCCCTTCTTCTTCCTTCATATGCTCGAACCATTCTTGCCGTCCCTTGTCGGTATTGTTGTAGGTCTTATAGACCCCCATGACCTTATCCCGGTACATGGTCCCAGCAATGGCGGTCCCCAGCACATCCACTAACACGCCGCCGGCTTCTGCCTGAGGTATGGGCAGTGCTCCAAAAGCAGCCCCCATTGCCAGCACGCCAGCCAAAGCACTCCCCATCAATCGATTTTTCCATCTTTTCATCATGGTTTCCACTCCTTTAAGTTTTGTCCTGCAGTACCTTGTTCCTTTCCTGTACAAGCATCCGCCACTGATGCAGGTGCCCATTCAAGGACATAGCTGCAGCCCACCTCCAGCGGATCCGGTCCATACCGATTGTCTCCTGCTGTCCCTCTGGCAAAAAACAGATACAGCATAAAAAGCAAGTTCACAAAAGGAATCCCCGTCAAGATCAGACACAGCTCCGAATGACCCAGATCGTGGATCCGACGCAAGACCAGGCTGTACCCCGCCACAGTCAAGAAACCGATGCCGGGGACCGTACAAACGGCAAGGCTCATGCTAACGGCTCCCAGGATCAAAATAGCAGCATCACTCTTGTCCGTCACGGACATCTTCACAAAGAGAGCCCAGCACACAACAAAGAATAAAATCAGTCCCACCAAAGTCAGCTGGCGTTTCAGGTACCGTTTCCGATTCAACCGGCCGCTGCACTGATAAAACTGTTCCCAGAATCTTTCTGGACGGATGGTCCATTGTCGGCACGCCATCACTCTCCCCCCATTTCTCCCTGTCTCTTTTTCCTTATTGTAAACCAAAACAGACAGTCGGGCCACTCCTTGCCCACTGCCTGCTTTGTCTGCCAGGAAAACGTTTCCTTCGTTACACTCCCAGTCCCATATTCAAATCGATGATGCCCACTGCATACGGAGCGATTTCATATTGACCAAAGACAAAATGGATCTTTCCTTCTCCATCCAGGTAGTAATTTTGGGGTAATTTTTCTAAGCCTTTGAAATCTTGGAAGAAATAACCGCCCCGCCCATATTCTGTGTCCCAGAGTGCCTTGTTGATCTTGGCTAGCGTAAACTGGTCCTGCTGTTTCGGTTCCAGGACCTTCTGCCAAGGCACCATTTCTCCTGTGCGCAGGTCAAAAGTCTTTCCCAATTCCCAACTGGTAGGATGGGCAGCCCGTTCGATGTAATCGTATCCATAGGTCTGGAAAGAGAGGAACCGTTCTCCCTGATAACTGACCTGATAGTCCACCCTTGATGTCAGTTTTTCTTCCATGGTATTGGCTTGATCATAATTTTTCCGAGAAAGAGCCGCCTGTTTTTCAAAATACCGGGAAATTTTCTGAGAGGCTTTCGGATTCCCTACCACCCGGACCTGCGGATAATGCAGGATCAGATTCCCTTCCCGGATGACCCGGCTCCTGACAATGACCCCTTGGTGGGCATAAATCACCTGCCCCGGGACATAACTCTGGAGTTCCTGCTCAATCACATGATGAGCGGTCTCTGCTGCCGTCTTTGGCGGCATCTGGGCGGAACCGTCCCTTCCCAATACACACAAGACCCCTAGGAGCATCCCACAGGCAAGGATACGGATTCTATTCTGGACCATGATACATCTTCCTTTCGCGATTCACCATCATCCGTATTATACAAAGAGTCCTTCCCAGGCGCAAGATGGGAAGGACTTTCATTTTTATTCAAGGGTATATCGGATACTGATCGATTTCCAACAGGATATGGCCGTTCCTGCAGCATCCTTGGCCGGCAAAAAATGCCATTTCCGGGCAACTTGCAAAGCAGTCCGGTCCAGCCGGTCATAGCCGGAGCTTTCCTCCAGGCTGGCAGAAGCTACTCTGCCGTCAGCATTGATCAATACCCGGACCACAGGGACTCCTTCTTCCCCCGCTTTGCGGGATGCCAGAGGGTACTCCTTGTCGAAAGGCAGCAGAGTCGCATCGCAGCTGAGGTCCTGTCCAGATGATCCGTTTCCACCTATTCCTTCCCTTTCTCCATCCCCTGGCCCGGTTCCCTTTCCGCCCTCTCCATTTGTCTCTGTCCCCAATTCACCGCCAGCCATACTGCCCGAAGCAAGACTGGCAGTCTCCCCAGGAACTGCCTCTGTCCCAGTAACCGTTTCGCCCCGCGTCCGTACCTTTCCCTGATCATTGACCAAGCTGGGAGCTTCCAAAAGCTGTTCCAGCCGATCATTCCGTGTTCCTACCTGATTCTCGGCTGGAGCCAGATGGCCGCCTCCACTGACTCCAGTCGAAGACAGCCCTGTATTGCCTCCCTTTCCTCCACCTGTCCCGTTTTTCCCTGGATCAGGCTCTGCCAGATGGATACGGATCGGTCCCAGTGACTTTTCTGGTAAGGACCGCTGGGCATAGAGCAGGGCCCCCCCCAGGGATAAGATCACCAGATGCAGCAAAAGAGACAAGCGGAAATAGCGGCTCCACTCAGTTTTTCCCATGATCCTCTCCTGTGGAAACAGACAGGGAGAAGTCTTTCAAGCCAGCCCGCTTCAGCTCCCCCAGTATGCCCATGACCCGTCCGTAACTGACCTCTTTATCGGCCCGCAGGTTCACCACCTGCCCCGGATCTTTCCCCGCTTCTTCAGAAGCTTCCCGGACCAAGGCTTCCACTGTCACAGGATGATCCTGGAACCAGATGGTCCCATCTTTGGGCAAGGTGACTTCCAGGGCGACCTTCTGCTGGAGGGTGCCCCGTCCTTCCGGCAGTTCCACCGGCACGCCCTTCTGCTGGGTCATATACATGGTACAGACGATGAAGAAGATCAGCAGGAGGAACACCATATCGATCATAGGTGAAATCTGGATCGAAGGTCTTTTCCCCTCCCTGGATCGGTGCAGACGGATCATGGTCTGTCTCCTTCCTCCCAGGGCATTGTCCCGGCATTTTCCATGAACGCATTGCTCATCTGTTCCACATCGCCCAGTACCCTGTCTGCACGCTGGGAGAAATACGTATGGAAACAAATGGTCCCGATGGCGATCAAGAGACCGAACACGGTGGTGATCATGGCTTCCGACACTCCGGCCGTGACTCCCAGCGGATTGTCCCACCGGTCGCCCAAAGCCTGGAAGGAAGCCATCATGCCGGTAATGGTCCCTAACAGGCCTAAGATCGGTGCCAGTGTCACAATCGCGGAAAGATAGTTCAAGCCTTTTTCAAATTGATCCACCAGCTGCTGGCCCTCTCCCAGGACATAGCTTTCCTTTTCACGAGCCGCCCTAGGTGCCGTCAGCAGCCTTACCCCCAGCCTAGCCTGGGCACCAGGAGCCTGCCGACTCTCTTGGAGGAGTACCTGCCAGTGCTGCTGCCGGACCAGCTGGCAAAAATCCTGGACATAGCGTCTGCCAGAATCCTCCTTGCGAAAAAAAGACCACCGTTCCAGGATGATGGTCAGGGACACCAGGGAACACAGCAATAGCGGCCACATGACCAGCCCTCCCCGTACAAAATAACTCCAGCCATGCTGCAGCCAATCGATCATTTTATGGTTCCTCCCTATTTTCCAAGATTTTTTTCACCAGTTCTTCCCTTTGGGCATCCCGTTCTGGACAAGCTGCCACCTGGATACTTCCCTCCTCCCGCCTGACGCAGAAAGGAGCGCCGTAAGCCCGTTCCAGAAGGGTTCTCTCCAGGACCTCCCCAGGCGTCCCCTGCCCCAGCAGCCTCCCTCCGCCTACGAGGAGCAGCCGGTCACAGCAGCGGGCTGCCAGCTCCAGATCATGGAGGGACAGCAGGACAGTCCGGCCGCCCTGTGCCAGCATCCGGCACAGCTGCAATACCACGGCTTCATAGACCGGATCCAGTTCCGCTGTAGGTTCGTCCAAAAGGATCACCGGGGTCTGCTGGATCAGGATCCGAGCCAGCAGGACCCGCTGGCGCTGCCCTCCAGAAAGAGCGGTCACGGGCCGTTCCGCCTCTTTCTCCATTCCCAAGACCGTGAGACATGCCTGGGCCAGTTCTCGTTCCTGTTTATTTTCCTGCTGGTACCAGGCCAGATGGGGATACCGTCCCATCAGGACCACTTCCCCAGCCGTATACCCAAAAGGCAGCTCCCTGTCCTGGGGCAGATAGGCAACCTTCCGGCTCACGGCTGAACGAGGCAGTGCCCCTATGGGCTGTCCATCCAGCAGCAGTTTACCTCCCAAACACGGCTGGACTCCGGCTAGGGTCCTCAGCAGGGTGCTTTTCCCCGCTCCATTAGGACCGATCAATCCGATGCAGGTCCCTGGCTCCAGAGAAAGATCCAAGTCCGCCAGGATGACCTGCTTCCCATATCCCACCCGTCCTTTTTCCATCGTCAGTTCCATTTCAATATCCTTTCAGCAGCGGTTCCGGCCCCCGTTCGAACAGCGTCCTTCCGTAAGCCCCGTTGGCCAGGGCTTGGATGCCATAGACAGCCATAGGAGATGCGTCATAGACATACCGGTCCGGCAATGCCACCCGGCGGTCATATCCTTTGACCGTCTGGAGGGAAGGGTCTCCGAAAAACTGGGTTTGGAATCTCTCATAAGCCTCCTGTTCCTCTCCGTAAGGCAGGGAAACCAAGAAGAAATCCGGATTGGCCTGGAGAATGGCTTCGCGGGTAAGGAGCTGTCCATTCTTCAGGCCGGCTTCTGCCAACCCATTGCGGATATGAGCTCGGTGGCACAGGTCATCATACAGCGAACCGCTGCCTCCATAGCGGCTCATGAGAGAAACTAGCATCCCTACGGGTTCCGGTTCCTGGAGGCCGGAAAGGACCGTTTCTATGGATTGCAGCCGCTCCTCCATCTGAGCCGTCACCCGCTCCCCGGCTTCTGGGTTTCCCACAGCCCGCGCTATGAGCCTGACATTTTTCTGTACCTGTTCCAGGTTCTCCGGCCCATAGCAGACTACCACCGGGATCCCCAGTTCTTCTACTTTCTGGATCAGACCAGGATCGGACCAGGAAGAAGCCAGGAACAGATCCGGCTTCACACGGGCCACCGTTTCCGGCGTATAATCTTGCAGCACGGGCTCCATCCCCCTGGTCTCTTCCGCCACAAAGGAGATCCCCGGTTCCCGGTCCAGATAATATACTCCCGCCATTTTTTCGGCAGGAACCAGCGTCAGCAGGGTTTCATCCAGATGGAGGGAATCGGTCAAGATCTTTTGAGGCGGCCGGGTCAGCTGGACCCTCTTCCCCCGCACATCCTCCACCGTATAGCCTCCCGGTTCCGGAGCTGCCCTTCCACAGCCGGCAGCCAGCAGCAGAAGCAGGATCCCCAGGATCCGCAGCAATTTCATCGTCGTCCTCCTTTTGACCTCAAAAAAGGGGGTGTTGCACGTGACCTGCAACACCCTTTCGCCATACGTCAGTCATCATACGCTTATGACAGACTGTTGCGCAGGCAACAGCCCCCTGGTTCAACTGAAAAAGTGAATCCTTGCTCGTCCCCCTCCCGGGGCCACATAATACAGATCTCCCATCCGCAGTTTTCCATCCACCAATTCGAAATGAGGTGCCACGATATCGCCCCCATCCGATTTGATTTCCACATCACTGAACTTCAGCTGCTTGTACTGGTTGGAAAACGTCCCCTTGATGGAGTTGAATTTGATGATGGCGTAGATTCCCTTGCCCGAATAAAAAGACCCGTAGGTCAGGGTGGACCGGTTGTCTCCATCACAGAGCATTTTCAAATCCAGCTGCACCAGCGTCCGGAAATAAGGGATGTTGGTGGCGTCTTCGCTGTGGAGATCATGGCCCATGACATTGACAGTATAGGCTTTGGTATCGATATTGAATCCACCCCGGGCATCGCATTTGCCCTCAAAGATATCCGCCGTCACATTCTGGGCATCGATGTACCCGTCTTCGTATTTGAAATTCCCTTTGACATTCGTGAATTTCAGTCCCGGCAGATTCAGATCTGGCATGTACAGCTCACCCACGATCACTGGTGCAGGCAAGTCTCCCGTTACACTGGCACTGGCTGTCACCCGTTCCCGGATATTCAGTCCCGTCCCCAAGGAAGAAGGATTCAGTTCCTTGATGCCCAGTTTCAGGTCATAGGTAGAAACCGGAGGCTTCAGATCCACACTGCCCTGGATGTCCACTCCTTTCCCTTCCAGGGTCCCTCCCAGTTCCCCGGTGGAAAAATCAATGGTCAGCCGGTCGCTGCTGTTGTAGCGAAGGTCCGCATTCACATCTTGGAAGGTATGGATCCGCTGTCTGTAGTGTGCGGTCATCCGGCAGTGGTTCAGCTTTACTCGGGCATCCACATTTTTCAGCTTGATGTCGAACTTTTTCTTTTTCCCCTTCTGGGCCGCCGGCTGAGGCAGCTCTGCTGCCCGGATTCCTCGGATATGCATATGTTCCGTGAAAGTCACATTGATTTCAGCCTCATTCAATTCCAGTTCCTGGATGGTCCGAGTGCTGATTTGCTTCAAGACAATATCCAACGGTTTCACCTGGAAAGACCCGCTGGGAATGAACACGCGGTTCCCGTCATGGCTGCCCTTCCATTCCAAGTTTTCAAAGCGCACATGTCCCAGGGGTGTAGCCGTCAGCCGCTCCACGGTAATGGTCCCGTCAAAGAAATGCTGTTTGGCCATTTCCCGGTTGAAGATCTGGGCCGCGTGGATACTGGCAATATAGGCCAGCCACGCCATCACTAGGACGCTGGCCAGTACGCAGAGCAGGGCACCTTTGATTTTTCCCCGGTGTTTCTGCAGATAGGCTCTCATGGTCTTACCGCAGGGCAGTGACCGCTTCCTGCATATCCGGGGCCCCAAAGACAAAGGATCCCGCCACCAGTACATCAGCGCCCGCTTCCCGGCAGGCTTTGGCAGTTTCACCGTTGACCCCGCCGTCTACTTCGATCAGCGTTTTCAGATCCCGTTCCCGGATCATCTGCTTCAGCCGGCGGATCTTATCTACACTAGCTGGGATGAATTTCTGGCCGCCGAAGCCGGGGTTCACACTCATGATCAGGATCATATCTGCATCAGGCAGGATTTCCTCGATCTGGCACAGGGGGGTAGCCGGATTCAGTGCCACGCCGGCCTGGATTCCCTTGCTGTGGATAGTCTGGATCAGCCGGTGGAGATGATGGGTGGCTTCCGCATGGACACAGAGCAGGTCAGCTCCTGCCGTGGCAAAACTGTCCACATAGTTCTCCGGATTCTCCACCATCAGATGGCAGTCAAAGAACATCTCCGTCCGTTTCCGCAGGCATTTGACGACAGGTGCCCCAAATGTCAGGTTGGGGACGAACTGACCGTCCATTACATCGATATGGCACCAGTCAGCCCCCGCATCCTGGATACGGGCCACTTCTTCTCCCAGGCGGGAAAAGTCAGAAGACAAAATAGAAGGTGCAATGATGGTCATGATCTCTTTCCTCTTTTCTTGGCATCCGCCAGTTCTTGACGGATCGTACAATAGGAAGCATAGCGGCTGGAAGCGATTTCGCCCCGTTCCACCGCCGCTTTGACTTCACAGTCGGGTTCATGGGTATGGGAACATCCGGTAAACCGGCAATGGCCTTCCCGAGCCCGGATTTCCCGGAACCCGTCTGCCGCCGATGCCATGTCCAATTCCGACAGGTCGATATTCCCAAAACCCGGGGTATCCACAATGTAGCCCCCGGCAAAAGGCAGCAGTTCGGCAAACCGGGTGGTATGGCGTCCACGGCCGATTTTACTGCTCACATGGCCGGTCTTCAAGGTGAGGGACGGGTCCAGATGGTTCAGCAAGGTAGATTTCCCTGCCCCGGAGGGACCCCCGAAAGCCACCGTCTTCCCCTGGATCTGTTCCAGGATCGGTTCCAGTCCCAATCCCTCTCGAGCCTGGATGGGAAATACCGAGTATCCCAAGGCCCCATAGATGGATTGGAACTGTTCCAGCAAGCCTTCCGGGGCCAGGTCTTCCTTATTGAGGACCAGGGCAGCCGGAATACCGGCGGCTTCAGCCAGAGCCAGCAGTTTGTCCACCAACAGGAAGCTGGGATCAGGGTCTCCGCAGGCAAAGACCGCCATCAGACAGTCCAGATTGGCCACCAGGGGCCGCTGGAGCAGATTCTGCCGGGGCAGGATTTCCCGGATCATCCCCTCCGTACCCTGGGTCTCCAGTTCCACCCGGTCCCCGGCTGCCATGATGAACCGTCTCTGCTTCATCCGCCCTTTCACCTTGCAGGTATAAAGCTGCCCGTCGTCTCCGGCTACATAATAATACCCGTTATAGGTCTTGATGATTCTCCCAGTTGCTGTACTCACAGGGCTTTATCCTCCGCCAATTCACCGTTCACATAGATCTGGACGCTGGCTCCGGATCCCACATTCACCGTCCGGGTGATCCGGGTCCCAGGGGCTACCGCATCCGAGAAGATGGTCCGGGTACTGCTGTCATCAGAAACGATGATCTTGACATTCTTTGCACTGCCGCTGCCGGGGACAGTATAGCCGATGGTCCGGGTACTGCCTCCGCTGCTGCCGGAAGTGCTCCGATTTTTCTTTTCTTCCTTCTTGCCAGCAGAAACCACCAGACTCACGGCGGATCCCTTATCCAGTACGGACCCGCTGCCGGGATCGCTGGACAGGACCGTATCCTTTGCCTTGTCGCTTTCTGCCGTCTGGATGCTGCCAATCGTCAGGCCCATATGATTCAGCTGGTTCCTGGCTTCCGTCAAACTCATCCCGTCCAGGCTGGGCACCACCGTCTGGTTCCCGCTGATATTCACCACCAGGTCCACGCTGGTCCCTTCGCTGACTTTCTGTTTGGGCGCTATGCTCTGGGACAGCACGGTCCCTTTGGGGGCTCCTGCTTCATACTTCACCGTAACGCTCCCCACTTTCAGTTTGGCTTTTTCCAGCATGGCAGTAGCTTCCGTCAGCGTCTTTTTCTTTAAATCCGGCACCACACCGGGTTCCGGGCCCTTGCTGACCACCAGATGGATCTTCCGTCCGGCCTTGACCCGGCTGTGGGCGGCAGGATTCTGTTTGATGATCACCCCCGGGGTCGCCTTGGCGTCGTATTCCTCCGTCAGGGTGTAGCCCAGTTTGTCCTTGGTCAAGATGGCCTCTGCCTCTACGATGGTCTTGCCCTTCAGATCCGGGACCGTCACATCTCCGCTGGTATAGCTCAAGATGGCATAGATGACCCCGCTGAGGACTACGATGGCCGCCAGGAAGAAGGCCAGCAGTTTCTTTTTTCCATACCGGTCCAGCCATGTCTCCTTCTCCGGTGTTTCCCCATGTTCCCGCTTTCCGGGTCCTTCCCCGGGATGGTGCCCCGCTGCTTCCGCATTCTGGGACTGGAGCAGCCCATCCAGCATATCGCTTTTGCTGATGACCATGGTTTCATCGCTGACAGGCTTCTTCCGAGGCTGTGTCCAGGCATCCTCATCCAGCCCCGTATCCCCCAGGAGATGGGTCTGGGCATGCTTCAGATCCATCAGGAAATCATCCGCCGTAGCATACCGCAGCCGAGGATTCTTGGCCAGGGCCTTGGTGATGATATTATCCAGATAATAGGGGATATCCGGATCGTACCGACGGGCTGACGGCGTGGAGGACTCCAGGTGCATCCGGGCTACTTCCAAGGGGGTATCCCCGTCATAGGGCAGCTTCCCCGTGAGCATCTCGAACAGCACCACCCCCAGGGAATACAGATCCGATTGGGGGGTCACAGGCTGTCCTGCAGCCTGTTCCGGCGAAAGATAATAGACCGAGCCGATGACATTTTTTTCAGATGCATTGCTGGGCTGCCCGAAAGCCCGAGCAATCCCGAAATCCGTGATCTTCGGTACTCCTTTGGTATCGATGAGGATATTCTGGCTCTTCACATCGCAGTGGACGATGGAATGGTCATGGGCCTGCTTCAAGGCGGAAGCGATGCCGATCGCATACCGGACCGCTGTCTTATAGTCCAGAGCTCCGTTCTCTTCGATCACTTCCTTCAGGGAACGGCCCACCACATATTCCATGACGATATAGTAAATGTCATTTTCATTGCCGCTGTCATAGATATTGACGATATTGGGGTGGGACAGGCAGGCTGCATTGCAGGCTTCCTGACGGAACCGGGCTACGAACTGCTTATCCTGGATGAACTGATCCCGGAGGATCTTGATGCCCACATCCCGATGGAGGACCGTATCATAGCCATGGAACACTTCGGCCATGCCGCCTCCGCCGATTTTGTCAATGATTTCATAGCGGCCATTCAGTGTTATTCTACCTTCCATTCTGCAGCCTCCAGATCAATGACAATGAATGAGATATTATCGTCGCCGCCAGCGGTCATGGCTCCGTTCATCAGTCCATCCGCCATTCTTTCCAGGTTCCGGTCTCCCAGGATCCGTTCGATTTCCGCTTCGGAGATCATATTGGTCAGTCCATCGGAACAGATCAGGAGCTTCTGGGCTCCGTCCAACAGGATCTCAAAGGTATCCACTTGGACCTGAGGATCCACTCCGATGGCCCGGGTGATCATGTGCTTCTGGGAAGAGGCTTCCGCTTCTTCTGGGGTCATCTGTTTCTGCCGCACCAATTCTGCCACATAACTGTGGTCACTGGTCACCTGGCGCAGCGTCCCCTCCTGCCATACGTAGATCCGGCTGTCTCCCACATGGGCCACAAAAGCACTGTGGGGCGTGGGCAGATAGACTGCCGTCAAGGTCGTCCCCATCCCGGTGAAATTTTCCTTTTCCTGGGAAAGTCCCCAGATTTTTTTATTGATATTCTGGATGCTCCGTTCCAAAAATGGAAGGATTTCCTTTCTCTGCAGTCCTGACAAATCCAGACGGCTCAGCTGGTGGACCGCTTCATAGCTGGCTACTTCCCCCGCATCTGCTCCGCCCATGCCATCGGCAATGGCATACAGATCCGGTTCCCGTACCAGGATGCTGTCCTCATTATTGGGACGCACCATTCCCCGGTTGGTCCGGCTCACTGCTATCATTTATTCCTGTGCCTCCTTTAATGCACTGGCCCGCAGCTGGCCGCAGGCCGCATTGATGTCCTTTCCCATTTCTTTCCGGACGGTCACATTCAGCCTGCGTTTCTTCAGCAGCTGAAAGAACCGGTCCACGGCCCCATCGCTGGGACGGGCAAACCCCTTTTCCGGGACTGGATTGGCCGGGATCAGGTTGATGACACATTCCTTGTGCTCCAGGGCATCTGCCAGACGCCGGGCATCTTCTGGCCGGTCATTGATCCCTGCCAGGAGGATATATTCATACATGACCTGGCGGCCATTGCTCTTTTCATAGGCATCCGCTGCCTGGATCACGTCCGGATAGGGATATTTCCGATTGATGGGCATCAGCCGGTTCCGCAGTTCCTGGGAAGCTCCATGCAGAGAAATGGCCAGGTTGATGTTTCGGCCCTGTGCCGTCAGTTCCTTGATCCCCGGCACCACCCCGCAAGTGGAAACTGTCATATTCCGATAGCCGATGCACTGGCCCCGGTCACTGTGGAGGATATCCAGGGCCTTGAGCACGTTTTCCAAGTTCAGCATAGGTTCTCCGCTGCCCATGACCACCACCCGGCTCACCCGTTCTCCCTGGGGCTGGAGCCTGCTCTGGAAGAAGTAGAGCTGGGCCAGGATTTCTGCCGCCGTCAGGTTCCGGACAAAGCCATGGAGCCCGCTGGCACAGAAAGCACAGTTCATCGCACAACCCACCTGGGACGACAGGCACACGCTGTAGCCATAGTCATGGTGCATCAGCACCGTTTCCACCGTGGCGCCGTCCGTCAGTTCCAGGAGTACTTTGTGGGTCAGTCCATCCTGGGACTTGTATTCTTTCAGGACCTTCACCTGGGCCGTGGCAATGGTATACCGGTCTGCCAGCTGCTGCCGGGCTTCCTTGCTCAAGTTGCTCATCTGGGCAAAATCCACCGCAGCCTTTTCATACAGCCAGCGGAACACCTGCTCCGCCCGGAATTTCTTCATGCCCAGGCTGGCCAGTTCCCCTTGGAGCTCCTCCCGTGTCAGGCCCATGATTTCTTTTTTACACATGGTGTGTTCTCACTTTCGTTTGGCAAAAAGACAAAGATAGAACCCGTTGATGCCATCCCTCTGGGGCAGGATCTGGAGTTCTTCCAAGCTCTCTCCGGTCACCGGATGGGAAAAGGGCACAGGGACGAATTCTGGATGATTTTCCAGGAACCACTTCCGCACCCGGGTATTTTCATCCTGTTCCAGGGTACAGGTGCTGTAGAGCAGCCGTCCGCCTGGTTTTACATACCGGGCCCCATTTTCCAGGACTTTTTTCTGCAGGGGCGGGAATTGGCTGAGAGACCGTTCGTCCTTGGTCCACCGGGCTTCTGCCCGCCGATTCAGCACACCCAGTCCGCTGCAGGGAGCATCCACCAGGACTCGGTCCGCTGACTCTTCCCAATCCGGTACGAAGACGGTCCCGTCCTGTTTTTCTGTCCGGATGCACTGGATCCCCAGCCTTCGGGCATTCTCCCGGACCAGTTCCAGCTTATGATCGTACAGATCCAGGGCCAGGATCTCTCCCCGGTCCTGCATCTTCTGGGCCAGATGGGTGGTCTTCCCTCCCGGAGCGCTGCACAGATCCAGGACCCGGTCCCCAGGCTGGGGATCCAGGACTGCCGCATCCAGCATCGAGCTTTCATCTTGGATGTAGATATCCGGTCCGAAGGACTCCACCAGAGTATCCAGGGAAGGCAGGCTGTCACAGATGAGACCGTCCGGAGACCAGCAGGAAGGACGGGTCCCGATGCCCTTTTCCGCCATTTTTTCTTGGAGACCATCCCGGCTATCCCGGAGCGTATTGACCCGGAAGGAAAAAGCCGGACGGGCATTATCGAATTCACAGATCTTGATGGCTTCAGCCAACCCGTAGCGGAATTTCCACCGCCGTACTAGCCATTTTGGGTGGTAATATTCCAGGGCGATCCGTTCCAATTCCTTTTCCGGTCCCTGAGGGAATTTCCACTGGTCTTTGGTCCGAGCCAGCTGCCGCAGGGCACCGTTCACCAGTTTCGCGGCCCCTTCATGGACCCATTTCTTGGCCAGTTCCACACTTTCATTGCAGGCTGCAGAAACCGGGATCCGGTCCAGATACAGCAGCTGATAGGCTCCCAGACGCAGGATCACCAGGACCAAAGGATCCAGTTTCCGCAGAGGACGGTTCACCACCTTGGCCAGGTACCAGTCCAGGGTCCCCAGGGTCTTGACCGTTCCATAGACCAGCTCTGTAGCCAGTTTCCGGTCAAGGAGAGACAGGGAAGCCCTGCGCAGGCCCTGGGCCAATGCCAGATTTGCATAAGCTCCCTTGAGAAAGATCTGTTCTAAGATCAACAGCGCAGTTTCTCTTGGATTCTTTCCAGTTTCTTTCATGATCCTTCCTCTTCCAAAATAAAAGACCGTATGGCCTCTTCGATTTTTCCCATATCCGCCCGGGTATTGAAACAAGGGCCATTCGGCCGTTCATTCAGTACCCCGATGACCGGCAGGGGAAACACATCTTGGATCCCGCTGGTCAGATCCCGTTCACAGGCCACTGCCAAGATGGCTTTAGGACGGGCCTTTTTCACAGCCTGCCGGGCCAGAGTCCCCCCTGTAGCGATGGCCACATGGACCCCATACTTCTGTGACAGAGCCAAAAGCTGCCCCACTCCGCAGCGGCCGCATTGATGGCAGTTGTTGATATCCCGGGTCACTTTATAAGGACAGATATCCAGCTGGATGCAGTGGGGTGTCAGGATCAGCAGACGGCTGGCCGGCACCCGGATATGCTGGCGCCGGACCAGATGGTTGCTCACTTCAATGAAGGACTGTTCCACCCTCCGTTTGGAAATACCCATCATCTTCCCCAGGAAAATGGCTAAGGGATATACAAAATTGATGATATGCCACGCCCAGAAATAAAAGAACCGGATGGTAGGAAAGCCCAGGATGGCCAAGACGATTCCCACGATCCCGGAACAAAGGGCCAGGATGAGCAAAAGCAGCACCCAGCCTATGACCTGGGGCAGCCAGGGATGGAGCTGGGTCAGTCCTGGCACCATGATCTGCCACAAACCATAGGCTGCGCCGGCCGCCAAAAGGACGGCCAGAGAAGCCAGTGCCATGAAAAGCCGTTTCTTCGGCCGAAATCCCATACCCATGATCTATGCCAGCCTATCCCCTGGTTTGACGTGCTTGCCGTTGACAAAAGGAGCGGCTGCCATCCGTTTCTTTCCCTCCGGCTGACATTCCAGGATTTCCAGACTGCCCTTGCCACAGGCCACCCGGAACCCTTTGGGATCTGCTTGGAGCACGGTCCCTGGAACCTCCTGGCTGCAGGTTTCCAGCACGCGGCTCTTCCAGACTTTCAGCCGTTTCCCATCAGGCAGCAGGGTAAAAGAGCCCGGCCAGGGATCAAAAGCCCGGATTTGATCGTGGAGTCCTTCTGCCGTCCTGCTCCAATCCAGCTTTTCCATATCCCGGGTAATGAGGGAAGCATAGGTAGCTTCTTCTTCCGGCTGGGGAACTGCCTGGATGTTTCCCTTCACCAAACGAGGGATGGTGTCCAGGAGCAGCTGCGCCCCCTTTTCCTTCAGGATATCATGGAGTTCTCCCTGGGTCATTTCCGGCCCCACTGGCACAGATACTTTACTGAGCATGGCACCTGTATCCATCCCCACGTCCATCTGCATGATGGTCACACCGGCTTCTTTTTCTCCCTTTAAGATGGCATAGTGGATGGGTGCTGCCCCCCGGTACTTCGGCAGCAGGGAAGCATGGACATTGATGCAACCATACCGGGGCAGTTCCAGCAAGGCTTTGGGCAGGAACTGTCCAAAAGCAGCGACTACGATCAATTCTGGACGGATTTTTTCCATCTCCGCCTGGAATTCCGGAGTTTTCACACGTTCTGGCTGGAGCACCGGAAGGCCCTGGGAAAGAGCATATTCCTTCACAGGGCTCATCATGACCTTATGGCCCCGCCCTTTGGGACGATCCGGCTGGGTGACTACTGCCGCGATTTCATAGAGACCGGCTCTTACCAGGGCTTGCAGGCTGGCCGCAGCAAATTCCGGTGTTCCCATAAATACGATTTTCATACGTTTTCTTCCTTTGGTTTTGCAGAGAGGCTGAGGGCCTTGTCAATGAACAGGATCCCCTCCAGATGATCGCATTCGTGCTGGAGAGCCCGGGCCAGGAGCCCTTCTGCCGTCAGCCGGTAATGATCTCCCTTCCGGTCCTGGAAATGGACGGTGATCTGGGCCGCTCGCTTGACTTCTCCTTCGTAAGAAGGAACGCTGAGGCAGCCTTCGGAATCCACAGCTTCTCCTACTGGATCCGTCAGTACCGGATTCACGAATTCCCGGATGCCTGCCCCATCTCCGGCATCGATGACCACCAGCCGTTTGCTGAGACCGATCTGAGGCGCAGCCAAACCGCAGCCATTGGCTGCATACATGGTTTCTGCCATATCCTTCAGCAGACGGCCCAGTTTTTTATCGAAACGAGTGACAGGGGCTGCCTTTTCCCGGAGGATCGGAGCCCCCACTTTTACGATATCATAGATTGCCATATTTCATCGACTCCTATCACAATTTTACTCTCTATTATACCATAGGAGATAGAAAAGGGGGGTGTGAAAAAAATTCACACCCCCCAGTCGCGGGCCGCGGGTCACGGGTCGCGACCCTACACCACACTCATAGGATCCACATCGAAATACACATTGGCCATTTTCCGGTATTCTGACTGCCAGAGCCATTCTTTCACCGGCTTCATCCGGGGGCTCTTCAGCAGCACATTGATCCGGTAGATCTGGTTCACCCGTGCCACGATGGCCGGAAAAGGTCCCAGGATCTCCAACGGATGCCCACTTTCCATTTTCCAGGCCTCCAGGGCGTTCACCAGGCGCTGGGCGGTAGCCAGGGCTTCCTCTTCCTTTTTGTGGAGTACTGTGACCTTCAGCATCCGGACAAAAGGCGGATACTGCAATTCCTTCCGCAGTACCAGTTCCCTTTGGGCAAAGCCATCATAATCCTGCCGGGCCGCCATCTGGAGGATGGGATTCTCCGCGTCATAAGCTTGGAAGATCACCTGACCTGGTCTATCTCCCCGTCCAGCCCGCCCAGCGGCCTGGGTGAGCAGGGCGAAACAGCGTTCTCCGCTGCGGAAATCCGGCAGATTCAGCTGGGAATCGGCACTGAGCACCCCCACCAGCGTCACGTTGGGGATATCATGGCCCTTAGCCACCATCTGGGTCCCCAGCAGCACATTATAGTCCCCGCTGCGGAACGCCTGGAGGATCCGGTCATGGGCGAATTTTTTCCCAGTAGAATCCTGGTCCATGCGCAGAGGCTTCACTCCCGGACACAGGTCCCGGATCTCCGTCTCTGCTTTTTCCGTCCCGGTCCCAAAGAACCGGATCCGGGGACTGCCGCAATGAGGGCAGCGGGTGGGGACCGGTTCCGTATGGCCGCAGTAATGGCACTCCATCAGCTGCTCCCTGGCATGGTAGACCAGAGATACCGCGCAATTGGGACAGCTAAGAGATTCTCCGCAGTCCCGGCACAGGACAAAAGTCGAGAATCCCCGCCGATTCAGGAGGATGATGGCCTGTTCGCCCTTTCCCACCGTAGTCTCCAACCGGGAACGCAGGACATCGGAAAGGACGCTCCGGTTCCCCCGCTGCAGCTCTTCCCGCATATCCACAATAGATACTTGGGGAAGATGGCTTCCAGCTTTGGCCCGATGGGTCAGCCGCAGATGGGTGTAGATGTCTTTTTCCGCCAGATAATAGGATTCCAGGTCCGGTGTGGCAGATCCCAGGACCACCGGGACCTTCCACTGATGGGCCCGGTACTGGGCCACCAGACGGGCATGGTAACTGGGCCGTTCCTCTTGTTTGTAGGCTCCCTCGTGTTCTTCATCGATGAGGATCAGACCCAGCGCAGAAAAGGGACAGAACACCGCAGACCGCACTCCGATCAGCACCCGGGCCTGTCCAGAACGCATCCGGCACCATACATCCGCCCGTTCCCCAGAGGAAAGCCGGCTGTGTGCCACAGCCACGGCCGTCCCGAACCAGGCTTTGAAGCGTTTGACCACTTGCCCAGTCAGAGCGATTTCCGGCACCAAGACCAGGACCTGCCGACCTTCCTGGAGGGCCTTAGCAGTGAGACGCAGATAGACTTCCGTCTTGCCGCTGCCAGTGATCCCCTGGAGGAGAAATGTCCTGGCTTCCCGCTTTTCCTCTGCCGCCTCTACTGCCTGGATGGCAGCCTGCTGCTCTTCTGTCAATTCCAGGATTTCTTTGGGAGCTTCCAGTCCCTGGTAGCTGTCCCGGAGGATCCGCCGGCGCCCTTCCGAGAGCCATCCCTTCCGGACCAGGTTCCGCAATACCTCCGCCGAGATGCCCTGTTGTTCCAATGCTCCAGCACTCAGCTCTTTCCCCCATGGCAAAAGGCCCAGGGCAGCCTTCTGGCTCTTGCCCCGGACCTCTCCGTTCCCATTTGCCGCCAGCCCTTCCGGTGTTATGGCAAAGGTCCGTTCGGTTTTCTCCCGCAGTTTATATTTTACGTCATAGGACAGGACAACAGCCTGCCGGGTGATCAGCCCTTTCAGGGCATCTTCTCCTCCAGGCAGCTGGCGGATGGCTTTCCTGGGCAGAGGTCCCTTCAGCGTCAGGAAGTCATACAATTCCTGTTCTGCCGGGGAAAGTCCGGCTGCTCCAGGTACGGTCACATATTTCCCCACTGCTGCCAAACTGCGTTTGCCTGGGATGAACAAGCGCAGGGCTTCGGCCAGCGTACACAGATAATATCGGGACAGCCAATAAGCTGTAGCCAGCATCTCGTGGTCGAACCAAGGCTCCGTCCCTACCACATCGGCGATGTCTTTCAGCTCCCGGGTACGGTCTGGTTCCCGGTCCTCTTCCACGATGAACCCTTCCAGCAGCTGCTGGCCGAAAGGCACCACCACCCGCCAGCCCTGGTCCAGGAAATCCAGGGTTTCCGGGACATGGTAGGTGAACTGCCGAAAGATGTTTTTGGCCGGCAGATTGATGGCAACCTTTGCGTATTCCATCTTATTCCAGTGCTTTTTTCAGCACGTCCACTTTATCCAGCCGTTCCCAGGGCAGATCCACATCGGTCCGGCCGAAATGGCCATAGGCCGCCGTCTGCCGGTAAATGGGCCGGCGCAGATCCAGGCTCTTGATGATACCCGCCGGGGTCAGGGAGAAGTTCTTTTCAATCAATTCCACGATTTTGTCTTCGGGAATGGCCGCCGTGCCAAAAGTATTCACACTGATGGATACAGGACGGGCCACCCCGATGGCATAAGCCAGCTGGATCTCGCATTTTTTGGCCAGACCAGCAGCCACCACATTCTTGGCCACATACCGGGCTGCATAGGCGGCACTCCGGTCCACCTTGGTGGGATCCTTCCCGGAGAAGGCCCCGCCTCCATGCCGGGCCATGCCCCCGTAGGTATCCACGATGATCTTCCGTCCGGTCAAGCCGGAATCCCCTTGGGGGCCGCCGATGACGAACCGGCCGGTAGGATTGATATGATAGATGGTCGATCCATCCAAGAGATCCGCTGGCACCACCGGCCGGATGACCTGTTCCAGGATATCCTTCCGCAGCTGTTCCATGGAAACATCCGGGCTGTGCTGGGCTGAGACCACGATGGTATCCACCCGGACCGGTTTGTCCCCGTCGTATTCCACGGTCACCTGTGTCTTGCCGTCCGGACGGAGATAGGGCAGGGTCCCGTCCTTGCGAACCTGAGCCAGCCGGCGGGCCAGCTTATGGGCCAAGGAAATGGGCAGCGGCATATATTCCGGCGTCTCGTCCGTGGCATAGCCGAACATCATGCCCTGGTCCCCGGCACCGATTTTTTCCGTCTCATCCTGGGCACCTTGTTTGGATTCATCGGATTCATCCACACCCTGGGCAATATCCGGAGACTGTTCATCGATGGAAATCAGCACTCCGCAGGTGGAACCATCAAAGCCATATTTGGCGCGGTCGTAGCCGATATCGATCACCGTCTGCCGGGCGATCTTGGCAATATCCACATAGCAGCTGGTGGAGATTTCCCCTACAATATGGATCTGGCCGGTAGCCACCAGGGTTTCGCAGGCGACTCGGGCATCCGGGTCCTGTTCCAGGATGGCATCCAGTACCGCATCAGAAATCTGATCGGCGATTTTATCAGGATGGCCTTCCGTAACTGATTCAGACGTAAAAACTTTCTTCATTTTTTCCTCCTTACAAAAAAATACTCTCAAACGTGAGAGTACCTATAGGACTCTCATCTTACAATCGACAGACCGCATTGCAGGAATTAGCACCGTTGGCCCAAGGCCATGGTTGCTGTGGCTTCATTGGGCCATTCCCTCCGCCACTCTTGATGAGCAATATGTGATTTTGCTTTGTAATTATAACAGATACAGTAGCAAAACACAAGATGGACCCACTCAATAATGGACCACATCCTGCTCTTTCTGGATCTTTGCCAAGATGGGACGGGCTGCCTCACTCTGGAGAAAGTCCCAAGTCGTAGGAGGCACCTGCTCCCGGACCCGTTCCCAGTTGCCTTCCTGGATGGCTTTCCGTACGGTGGAGGCGCTGACCACTTCCCCCTGTTCCGCCCGGCGGGGGATTACGATGCATTGGATCCCGGCTTCCGGCAGACGCTGCTGCATCACCTGGTTGTAGAGGCCAGTGACTACGCTGGTAGGTTCTTCCCCCACATACCGGGAAGTAATGCCCAGCCGATGAGCGATTTTCGTAAAGATGGCCAGATCCAGGTTGGCATGGCTGGCGATCACGGCTTCTGCATCCTTCTGGAAATAGCTGGGGAATGTAGCCTGACTGATGATATAGGGCCCGCTGTCATGGTACCGGATGTTGGTCAGATGACGGGTCCCCTCCAGGATGAGTTTTTTCCGCACCGCATAGGGAAACAGGCTGGCATCTTCGCTGACCATGAAAAGATGTACTGCATCATTTTCCCCAGCAGCCTTTTCCACCAGATACTGATGCCCCAGGGTAAAAGGATTGGCATTCATCACGATGGCTGCCACTTTCGGTGCATCGATCCGGCTTTTGGCCAGCTGATCCAGATACCTGGAAAACCCATCTTTCCGATTTTCCATGAACACGATCTGGTCTTCGATCCGGGCAATTTCATAGAAGCCCAGATCTCCAAAGAATTTGGCCGAGCTGCACTTGGTATAGAGGAAGAGATGGAGATGGCCCCGTTCATACTGGATCTGGACCAGATGGGAAACGATTTCGTTCATCAGCCCTTCGCCCTGATGCCGATGATCCACTGCCATACAGCGCAGGGTATTGCCAAAACAGCTGCCGGTAGCAATGGCCTGATAGTCGCTGTCAAACATCACACAGGTATAATCCAGATTGGCATCCCGCCGGATCCCTTCCTGTTCCAACAGCGCATCCACTTGGGCATTGGTCCGTTTATCGGAAGGATATACTTGGGAAATAAAATAATCAGACATCATTTGTCTCCTTCTGGTTTCAAAGTCACCCCATTATATCACAAAAAAGGGTTGGGCTGCGTTGGTCCGCCAACTAAGATCTTTCCTGGCAAAAAAAAGCTGTACAGACCGCCGACATCGATCTGTCGGCAATCTTGTACAGCCTTTTTTCCCCGCACCAGTATCTGAATACAGTTACCGGGCTCTCTTATTTTGCAAAGTAACGGGCCAGCAGGCCATCGAATACGCGGCCATGACGGGCTTCGTCCTTGGCCATTTCATGGACGGTATCATGGATGGCATCGTAGCCCAGCTGTTTGGCCAGGGTAGCGATTTCCTTCTTGCCAGCGCAGGCACCCTGTTCAGCAGCAGCCCGCATCTCCAGGTTCTTTTGGGTGCTGTCGGTGACTACTTCACCCAGCAGTTCCGCGAATTTGGCTGCATGCTCAGCTTCCTCGAAAGCGATCCGTTTGTAGGCTTCCGCCACTTCCGGATAGCCTTCCCGGTCAGCCACCCGGCTCATGGCCAGATACATGCCCACTTCGGAACATTCGCCGGTGAAGTGCTGACGCAGGCCTTCCAGTACCCGTTCATCCACGCCTTTGGCAACGCCGACCACATGTTCATCAGCGTATTCCTTGACGCCTTCTTTCAGTTCATCGAATTTATCTTTGGGAGCGCCACACTGCGGGCACTTTTCCGGAGCTTCTTCGCCTTCATAGACATAACCGCACACTCTGCAAATGAACTTTTTCATGATATTGCCTCCCCTGATTTACACAGTTTACAAGATTTTATATTTATTAATATTAATTATCTCTTACGGTTATTATTATAACAGACTCTTAAAATAATGCAAGTCTTTTTGGAAAATATTTTTCTATTTGATATGTTTTTTATGAGAACCTGTCCAAGAACTGCTGGAGCCTCTCCTTCAGCCTCTCTTTCCGTTTTTGGGGATCTTTTTCTTCCTGTCTCAACTGCTGCCGGTATCCTCCCATCTGTTCATTGAGGGTACCCAGTCCCTGTGGCAGGACTTGTTGGATCCGGCTTTTCACATACTGTGCCACCAGGGGACTCCTGCCGCCGCTGCTGACAGCACAGATCACTTCTCCCTCTTTCAGCAGGGCCGGAAAGATGAAGGAACACAGCGCCGGATCATCTACTACATTCACCGGGATTTTCTGTTCTTGACAAAGACGGCTGATCCTTTCATTGACCGCTCTTTCATTGGTCGCAGCCACGACCATCTGCCATTTTTCCCGGAAGATGTCCTCTTGGCTGAAATTTCTTGCTGCTATTTGGACCGGCAGGGCATGGAATCCGGGTATAAGGACGGGAGCCACTACCTGGATCCGGGCTCCGAATTCCAGCAGGATCCGGGCTTTGTGGAGCGCAGTCCGCCCGCCTCCCACCAAAAGGACCGGCTGCTGTTCCAGCTGGACCATCAAGGGGAAATAACTCATTCCCGCACTTCCTTTCTTTCCAGAGCTTCCCGGATTCCGGATACGGAATGGATCCTGGCTGTTTCCACATGCTTGCAGCCTTCTTCCCAGGCAGCCCGGGCCGTAACTGGACCGATACAGAGGACCCGGGTCTCTGGTGCCAGGGTGAACTGCCGAAAAAAAGCATGGACTCCCCTGCCGCTGCCAAAGATCATGACCTTTGGCGAAAGCAGGCGGCGTGTCCCCCTTTTGTCCTCCAAGAAACGGACCCGATAAATGGACGCATCCTGATAGTTCAGCCCTGCCTTTTCCAGTTCCCGGACCAGATCCGGGGACCCTTCTTCTGCCCGGAGCAGGAGACAGCGGTCTCGGGGATCCATTTTTCCTCCCAAGGCCCTGCCTAAAGCTTCTGCTGTAAAAGTCTCCGGCACCAGATCCGCCTGGAATCCTTGGTGGGCTAGTTCCTCAGCCGTTCCCCGGCCGATGCAGGCAAACCGCACCTGCCCCAGCCGCCGGAAATCCTGCCGAGCCGCTCGGAACCATTGGAAGAACAGGCGGACCCCGTTCCGGCTGGTAAAGACCAGCCAGTCATACCGGTCAAAATCTTCCGGGATATTCTGGAACAGCGGTTCCAGATCCAGGATCGGAAGTTCCGTGACCGTCTTTCCAGCCGCTTCCAGAGCACCTGCCACTTCCTGGCAGAACACCGGGGTCCCGGTGACCAGGATCCCCTCCAGATTCCCTTCCCAAGACGGCTGCAGTCCCAGGTCAGCCACGGGCCCTACCAGGATGATGGCCGGCGCAAAGGCCCCCTGTTCCTTGGCCTTTCCCGGAAGGTTGGAAAGTGTCCCGTCAATGCGGATTTCCTGAGGGCTGTATCCCCCGCAAAGGACGCTGGTCGGGGTATCCGGTGGCTTCCCTGCCTGGACCAAGCACCGGCAAATGGTCTCCAGACGCTCTACTCCCATGAGGAATACCAGAGTCCCTTGCAGCTGGGCCAGGGCTTTCCAATCTTCTCCCAGTCCATCCTGGGTATGTCCAGTGACCACGGTAAAGGAACGGGCCAATCCCCGGTGGGTCACTGGGATACCGAAATGTTCCGGCACCGCGATCGCGGAACTGATTCCCGGCACCACATGCCAGGGGATTCCCGCCGCCTGGAGTGCCAGTGCTTCTTCTCCGCCTCGGCCAAAGACAAAACTGTCTCCGCCCTTGAGCCGCACCACCCGTTTCCCTTCCCGGGCCTTTTGGAGCAGCAGCTGATTGATGGCCTCCTGGGCCATGCTGTGGCGCCCGCTGCGTTTGCCTACCGGCAGCCGTTCCGCCTCAGGGCGGACCTCTCGGAGCACTTCAGGGGGCACCAGGGCATCGTACAGCACCGTTTCAGCCTGGGCCAGGATCTTTCTTCCCTCCAGTGTCAAGAGCCCGGCACCGCAGCCGGCTCCTACCAGCCAGACTTCGCCCCTTCGGGCTTTATCTCCAGTCATAGAGTTCCTCCTTCAGGGAAGCGCACAGTGCCTTCCCCTCTTTCTCCAAACCCAGCCGCCGGGCTCGTTTCCCGTCCACCATAGCCAAGAGTTCCATCCGGCCCTGGTCCAGCAGTCGGCAGTGGATCCCTACGGGACAGGAACAGTCCACCTTCATCGAACAGAATAATTCCCGCTCCCATTGGAACCGGCGCCAGGTCTCCGGATCAGAGATCCGCTGCAGGAGCCGGACCAGATCCCGATCCCCTCTCCGACATTCGATCCCGATGATGCCCTGACATCCAGCAGGCATCACTTGTTCCACAGGAAGCGGCAGGACCTGATACCGGGACAGGTCCAGATCCATGCGTTGGATCCCGGCCATCGCCAGGACGATGGCGTCATATTCTCCCCGTTCCAGTTTATGGAGCCGGGTCGTCACATTGCCCCGGATATCCCGAAAGACCAGATCCGGATACAGCTGCCCGATTTCCTGGATCCGGCGGGGACTTCCGGTCCCCACGGCCATCCCTGGTTCTAGGCTCTTCCCAGCTGGAAGGATCAAGGCGTCCCGAGGATCTGCTGCTTTAGGGGTACCTGCGATGAGCAGTCCATCTGCCAGCTGATAGGGAAGATCCTTGGCACTGTGGACAGCGATATCCGCTTCGCCGCATAACAGTTCCCGCTCGATTTCCCGGACAAAGATCCCTCGGCCGCCGATTTTCACCAGGGCATGGATCCGGTCCCGATCCCCGGCAGTCGTAATCGTCCGGATTTCCGTTTCCACCCCTGCTTCCTCCAACAGCCGGCATACGATATAGGTCTGTGCCAGGGCAAGACGGCTGCCCCGAGTTGCTGCAATCAGTTTTTTCATCTTATCTCCTTATTACCCTGGGTGCCACTTTTCGATAGACCAGGACAGCCAGGGCACAAAGGGCGTAATCCGGCAAGACCGTACTCAGGAACCAGACTTCCAACAGCCGTACCAATCCAATGCCTCCCGTATTCTGCAGCACCCAGTTGAACATCAGGTCATAATAGACCAGCCCGCATCCGTAATAAACCATTTCGCCCCCTAGAGCCGCTGTCAGCAGCCGTTTCAGCCCGGCTCGGGCCGGATTGCCCGCCAGCAGACCGGTCATCCAGGCGGCACAGGGAAACCCCAGCAGAAAGCCAAAAGTGGGTTTCATCAGATAGCCCAGTCCCCCGCCATGGGCGAAGACCGGCAGTCCCGCCAGCCCCAGGACCAGATAAGCCAGGACGCTGAGAAAGCCCAGCCGCCGGCCTAGGAACAGGCCTGCCAATACGGCTACAAAGATCTGCAGGGAAATGGTCACCTGCCAGATCCCCAAAGGGACCATGATATGGATCAAGGCCCCCACCGCCATGAGAGCCGTAAAAAGGCCACAAAGAGCCAAAGGAGTATGAGTTGTCTGCATCGTTTCCTCCTGAAAAGATTTTCCTTTCGGATCAAGCTTCTTGATTTTTGTTCCTATTATAACAGAATTGCGCCAGTTCTACCGTTGTTTTGCGAACTCTGGAGAAAGTTTCAGTTATTATAATTTTTTCTTATTTTTATCATAATTGAACCTGTTGTTATTTTTTTCGGACGTTTTTTATATAATGTATAAAAGACAAGACATTTATAAAGGGAAAATCGGGATTCTCCGATGCTAGCGGAAGATCCCCAGGTTTGGGAGGATAATCCATGAAATTACATCAACTGCGCTATTTTCAGGAGGTTTGCCGCCAGCACAGCATTACCAAGGCGGCCGAAGAACTCCACATTTCCCAACCTGCTGTTTCAGCGGCCATCCGGGAGCTGGAAGAGGAGTTCGGGCTGAAGCTGTTCAAACGTTCCCATAAGAAACTGATCCTGACCACGGAAGGGTCATACTTTTCCCTGGAAGTAGAAGAACTGCTCCAGCGGGCCAAGCAGATCACAGATGATATGACCCGTTTGCAGAAAAAGAATACATCCATCCGGGTGGGGCTCCCTCCCATGATCGAGGCCCAGGAAATCCCTATGCTGGCCCAGTTCCATAAAGAACATCCAGAGATCCGCCTGGAACTCCATCATGGGACTTCCCTGACCCTGCGGAAAGCCCTCCAAGACAATCGGATCGACATCGCCATCGTCAGTGGCAGGAATATCAATCCAGGCACAGTAGGATCCCAGCCTATGAAGAAAAGTGAAATCGTCTACTGTGTCAGCCGGAATCATCCTTATGCCCAAGAAAGATCTCTTTCCCTTGCCCAAGTGGCCCAAGAAGATCTGGTAGAAATCGAAGGCAGCCAAAATTTCCGGGAAACCATCCTGGAACGATTCCACCAGGAGCGCTGCACCCCCCGGGTCCAGTGGTCCACCACCCAGCTCTATACCAAGATCCAGCTGATCCGCAGCGGAGTGGCTGGCGGATTCCTCTACCGTGCCCTGGCGGAACGAGAGCCTGACCTGGTCCCCATCTCCCTGGACCCACCCTTGTATTATGAAATCGAGATGCTGTGGCAGAAGGATGCCGTAGGAAACGAAACCCTCCAGACCATCCTGGAATTTGCCCGGAAACAGGGAGCGATCCTGGAAACCGCTGAAACAGCCCCTCAATGAATCACAAAAGGAAAAAGCCTTCTGCTGGGGAAGCAGAAGGCTTTTTCCTTGAAAGGAAGTTGTTTATGATGATTTGATGGGGAAGATGTAACAAGGAGGGGTAATCCCTGCTACGATTATTAGTATACCCATGACCTGTGTCAAAGGAAGGGCAAATTCTTGAATGATTTGTGAATTTGACTCTTCAGTCAGCCAGTCCGAAATACCCATAGATATCCTGGATCATTCCCTGGGCATTCTCCGGACTCAATCCCGCTTTTTCACTGAGCAGCAGCAGCCCCTTCAGTTGCTCAGTAAAAAAGCGGTTGAATTTCTCCGGGTCAAGAGACAGATTGTCCCCCTCCACTCGGTCGGTCTGGCAGGCAAGCATCACCAGCAGCTTCAAGGTCTCCCCTTCTTTTTCCGCCAAGAAAAAGAGATAGGGAAAGGCCTCCCCCAACTTATGGACAAAATCCACCGCTCCCTGGTTTTCCCATAGGGCCGGACCGCAATCCTCGGCAAAAGAAAGCCCCCAGCGTCCGCAGAATTTCCGGGCTAAAGCCGGTTGGCGCCCAACCAAGCCCAGCAGTTGAAAATACCGCTGGAGCTCGTCCGGATGGTCCAATTCCTCCTGATGCACTTGGAAACCGATAAAATCTTGCCGTTCCAGATAGGAACGGATTTTTTCTTCTTCCATAACGGCCTACCTTTCTTTGATCATGACGGTCCACTGGCCGGGCAGTTTCACTCTCTTCCAGATGCCGGGCCAGTCTTCTTCCAGCTGTGTCTTCAGTTTCCGGGTCTTGGTATCCACCAGCACCACCGCTTTGCCCGGCTGTTCCCGGACCTGTCCATAGGTGGTCCAGGGCATGATGTTCTTAGCCGACCAGCTGTCTTTCCGGGGTTTGAAAGCCTCAGCCTCCTCATCGGGCACCAGCATCACCATTTCCCGGCCCGTATAGAATACGCCGGAAGTCGGATAGCCGCCGCCCCGGATGTAAATGGGCATATCTTCCGGTATCACAGCATTGATGAACTGGGCCGCCGTCTTCCCGGTCACATCTTCCATAAGAGGTTTGGCCAAAAGATCCAGGCTGCAGCAATGGAAGCCGATGGTCAGCAAGACCACCGTGGAAAGGACTTCCTGGCTGCTCTTCCCCTTGTATTTATGGAAAGCCAGCACCACCATGCAGAGGGTATAGATCAACATGAAATAGAACAGGTTGTGGGGATTGGGGAATACCCCGGGAGCCAGGCGGGTCACCTTAGAAGCGGCGAAAGTCAAAGCTCCATAGAAAAGGATATTGCCCAGGAGCATCCAGCGCAACTCCAGGCCGCTGCCCTTTTTCCAGATATAATCGGCTGTAAGTACGCACAGGGGCAGCAACAGAGGATACGTATAGGTAATGTATTTGGTGGCCATGCATTGGAAAAAGACAAAGACAGCAGCGATCCACAACAGCAGGAAGGCCTCCCGAGGCGCCGGATAATGCCATTTCCCGTTTTTCCGCAGCAGGTTCCACAGCATGCCGGGCACAAGCCCGACCCAAGCATAGGCATTCAGGATATTCACCGCCGTATAATACCAGATCACATTATCCCGAGGGTGTTCCGAAACCGTAGCCCGCAGGACGTTCTGTGTCCCCAGGAAACTGCCCAGGAAGTCAGGATGGACCCGTGCCATGGCAATGTACCAGGGCAGGGCCACCAAAAGGAAGAGCGGGATCCCAGCGGCCAGTTTCGCATCTTTCAGGCATTTCCAGTCTTTTTGATAGAGCAGGAACAGGGTGATGATGAATCCAGGCATCAGGAACCCGATGGGGCCTTTGGTCAAGGTCGCCAGGGCAGAAAGGAGATAGACACCGTAATACCAATTCTTTTCCCGGCTGCTGTATCCCAAGAAGAAACACAGCAGGGCCCCATCCATGAAGAGAAACAGCATTCCGTCTGTCAGGACGCTTTTGGAAATGGTGAAAAACTCCAGGGTCATGAGCAGCAGGACCCCGCTGAGGAACCCCACTTCTTCCCGATACAGCCTTTTGCCAGCCTGGACCGTGAGCCAGAGACCGCCCAAACCGAAAAGAGAAGGAAAGAAACGGGCCCCGAATTCACTGAACCCAAAGATCTTGAAGCCCAGGGCGATCATCCAGTAGGCGAAGACCGGTTTGTCATACCAGTACCGGCCATAGATCTGGGGGGAAAGCCAATCGCCGCTCAAGACCATTTCCTTGGCCGTCAGGGCGTAGTTTCCTTCCACACTGTCCGTAAGAGGCAGGACGGAATTCATGAAAAACAGTAAAAAAATAGCTGCGGCCCAGAACCCCAGCCAGTATTTCTTCTTCATACACGTTCCTCCAATGCTTTAGCGTATACATATTGAATCTATTTTACACTAGAATGGGAGAAGAAGGAAGGGGTTGTTGCACGTGTGGAACTCACACACGCACAACAACCCCTTTGTCATAGTTCAGACGTCTGACGGACTGTTGCAGGGGCAACAGTCCTCTTCGGATTATACGGACACCTTTCCCCCAGACACTGTCCATTCTTGGGATAGAAGCCGCAGACCGTCTTTTCTTCCGGCAGGGTGATCCCGAACCGTTCCTTGACGTAGGGAATGGCCGTTTTCAGGGCTGTATAGGCATCCCGTTTGCAGCAGCGAGGGCCGCCGATAGCTGCCAGGTTGGCCAGCGCCTCGGACGTATAGGTCATATGGCTGCCCCAGGAAGGGCCCGCAGTCAAAGGCCCGGTCTCTTCCAGCAGGGCCAAAGCCGCCCCCACGGAAGCCACCGCTCCGCAGACGCCCCAGTGGCCGCAAATGGCTCCAGGCATTTGGAGGCCCTCCTGCCGCAGTCTGCTTAAAAGTTCCGGCAGATCAAACGCCATACCGGCGTTATGGAGCGCCGTCAATAGACAGGCCCCATCCAATACATGATGCTCCGGACCGTGGATCCGGACAAATCCCTTCCCAGCCACGTGCCGGAATACAGCCAGAGGATCGGTTTCCTTTTCCTGGGCACAGGCTTCGATAATAGCCTGGGTCCGTTGTTCCAAATCATCCATGGAATACACCTCATTTCATCCGTCCCAGCACTTCCAGCAGCAGGTTCCAGGTCCGCTGTACAGAGGCGATGTGCATGGTTTCTCGATACGTATGGATATCTGTCAGGGTGGGCCCCAAAGAAATGCAATCCAGTCCCGGGAGCTTGGCGGCGAACATGCCACACTCTACCCCTGCATGGATGGCTTCCACCTTGGGGTCTTTCCCATACTGTTCCCGGTAGACCTGGACGAACAGATCCCGCAGGGGAGAATCTGCCCGATAGGACCAGCCTGGATAATCCCCAGCCCGGAACACCTGTCCGCCCAGCTGCCGCAGGAGCCCTTCGATCCGCTCTGCCACCATTTCCTTCTGGCTTTCCACACTGCTACGGACCAAAAGAGCCGCACAGACCTGATCTTCTTCTGTGTAGAGGATGCCCAGATTCAGAGAAGTCTGGACCATGCCGGCCAGTTCCGGGCTCATGACCTGTACCCCGTCCGGCAGGCTGGTCAGGAGACATTGGATTCTTTCCGTAGAGAGCCGGTCCATCGGCAGCCGATCCCCAGCGGCTGGTTCCACCGTGGCCTCCAGTGCCGGATCCGTCACACGATACTCTTGCTGTACCGTTTTTCTGAAGGTTTCCACACCTTCCTGGAATCGTTCCGGTTCCGGAGTGACCACCAGGGCCCGGGCTTCCCGGGGGATGGCATTGTCCTTGGTCCCCCCTTCCACTTCTATCAGCCGGTACAGGACTTTCCGATCCAGCTGCAGCAGGAGACGGCCCAGCAGCCGATCTGCATTGGCCCGTCCCTTATGGATCTCTGTGCCGGAATGGCCTCCTGTGAGCCTGCTGATCTTCACTTCCAGACAAGTCCCGGCAAATGCTTCCCGATGGATCGGCAGGGTGCAGTTCAGGTCCACGCCCCCAGCACAGCCTACCGTAAAGACCCCTTCTTCCTCCGAATCCAGGTTGATCATCCGCCGGCCTTGGAGACCGCTGGCGTCCAGCTTCACGGCTCCCAACATACCGATTTCTTCATCCACCGTAAAGACCGCTTCCAGACGGGGCCGAGGGATGGAAGGATCATCCAGGAGCGCCAGCCCCATAGCTACGGCGATCCCGTCATCCGCCCCCAAGGTGGTTCCCCGGGCCGTGATTTCGTCTCCAGAAACTTCCAGATCCAGCCCTTCCTTTTCCATATCTTTGGGACAGCCCGGCGCCTTTTCGCAGACCATATCCATATGGCCCTGGAAAATCACCGGTTCTGCTTCTTCATAGCCGGGAGAAGCCGGTCCCACCAAAATCACATTGTTCAGCACATCCTGATGGACCTCCAATCCCCGCTGCCGGCCAAAATCCACCAGCCAGTCACTGAGGGCCCTGGTATGCCGGGAACCATGAGGGATCTTCGTTAATTCTTCAAAGAAATGGAACACCCGCCGAGGTTCCAAAGAAGCCAATATATCCATAGAGCATGATCTCCTTTGCCGTTTGATTGGGTCCATGCTGCACCGAAGATTTCCAACAGTGCACCGAGAACCTGTCGTGATTTTCTACCGCTGATCCTTTATCCGCTGCTGTTTTTTATCCACTATAGGAAAAGTATAACATAGATTTTTGGAACTTTCGACTCTTCCCTAGAGTCAGTCCCCCTGATTTCCCGCGCTTATTAGAAAAGATCCGTTTCTTATTGTACAACTTTCCTTATATTTATCCCTGTTTTTCCATTTTATTTGACAATATGGTGAAATCGTATTATATTTTTATTTATTTACAATAGACACTGTACAGCAGGGGGATAAAAGGAGTCTTTACCATGAACAAGGTTGTCACTGTCAAAAACATCAAAATCGGCGAAGGGATCCCGAAAATTGCCATTCCCATTTCTGATTCCGATTATGCAGGGGTCAAAAAATCGGTCAATCTGATTATGAATTCCCCTTGTGACCTGATTGAATGGAGAGGTGATTTCTATAATGATGTCACTGATCCAGAAGTCCGGATCAAACCCTTGACACTCTTCCGCAACCAGCTGTGGAACTTGCCTGTACTTTTCACCATCCGGACCGATGTGGAAGGGGGCATGATGGAAATCGACACCCAAGATTATACAGAACTCCTCCTTGCCGTTATTGACAGTGGCCTGATCGACATCGTGGACGTGGAGCTATCCCGAGGGGAGAAGACCGTCAAGGCCATCGTCCAGGCAGCTCATGATGCTGGAGTGAAAGTCCTGGGATCCCGGCACAATTTCAAGAATACCCCGGATAAAGATGTGATCATCCGCAGCCTGGTAAAGATGCAGGAACTGGGCTGTGACCTGGTCAAATATGCTGTGATGCCCCAATCGGAGCGGGATGTCCTGACCCTCCTGGATACGACCTTGACCATGAAGGAAGAATACAATGATACCCCGGTGATCACCATGTCCATGGGACATCTGGGCGTGGTCAGCCGGATCTGCGGTCAAGTTTTCGGCTCTGCCATCACTTTCGGCACAGCCGGAAAAGCGTCCGCTCCAGGTCAGCTGCCAGCCAACGGACTGTCCATATTCCTGAAGAGCCTATCTTGAGGAAGCGTGTCTGGCTCATCCATATAAAAAAAGCTCCACGGCCCAGAGGGGGTGGCCGTGGAGCTTTTTTATGGAAATAGGAGAAGGAAACCGATCATTCTTCATCCATACCCGGTTTGAAGAAATCTCCAAAGAGTTCTTCATTGGAAGGCATGTCGTACTTCAGAGGACGGGATACCCAAGTGGTATTCATATAATGCTTCAGGGAAATATTTTCGGATACGATGTTGCCGCCCCAGGTACCGCAGCCCATGGAAGAAGTGGGCGGCATGCCATTCCAGGCAGATCCGGAATTGCCCCGGTTATTAGGCTGGCGGACCATGATCCGAGAGACCGGAGCTGCCATGCCCAGACGATTGATGTGATCATCGTCAAAAGAGTAGATGCCGCAGGAATGGCCCTTGCCCCCGACTTCAAAGATAGCCCGCATCATATCCAGGGCATTTTCAAATTCACCCTTATATTTGAACAGGGTCAGGAGTGTGGTCAGTTTCTCGCTGGAGAAGAAGAATTGTTTCCCCACATGTTCGATCCCGCCGCCGGTCACAGCAATGAACTTCCGATCCGCCGGAATGGTGAAGCCAGCTGCTTCCGCCAGTTTCTGAGGGCTGATAGCAACCGTATCCGGCAGCCGGTGGCCGGTTTCATCCCACATGACTTTCTTGATCTTTTCAGCCTCTTCTTCCGTAGCCAGATAGGCTCCCTGTTCTACCAGGGCATTGACGAACCCATCATAGACTTCTTCGGAAATTACCAGGTTCCCGTCACAGGAGCAGCCAGAACCAAAGTCAGAGGTCTTGGAGATCCGGGTATTTTCAGCGGCTTCTTTTTGCCGTTCCGGAGTATTGCAGGTGTTGTCGATGATGACCGTTGCGTTGCCAGCCCCGCTGCCATAAGCCGGGACTCCCTGGCTGTAAGCTGCTTTCACCATGGGCCGTCCACCGGTAGCGATGATCAAGTCTGCCCGTTTCATCAGTTCAGCCGATACAGCGATGCTGGGTTTCTCGATGCCCTGGAGGATATCCGCCGGAGCCCCTTCCCGGACCAGGGTATCCCGGATGATGTTGATGATCTTGTTGGTCACATTTTTGGCTCTGGGATGGGGAGAAAAGACGATCGTATCCCGGCACTTGATAGAGAAAATCACCTGTCCAGCCGGTGTCAGGCAGGGGTTGGTAGTCGGTACCAGGGAAGCGATCACCCCTACTGGTTTGGCGTATTTCACGATGCCTTTTTCCGGGATCTCTTCGATGATTCCGATGCTGGGATTCCGCAGGCAGTCTCTCAGGATCAGTTTGATCTTATTCCGTTTGTTCCGTTTACTGATTTTGTCTCCCAGGCTGGTTTCGTCCACAGCTTCATCACAGATAGGTCCCCAGACTTTCATATCACAGACGGCAGCCGCCACGGCCTGGCACAGTCTGTCCACACGGGCCTGATCATAGGTTTCGATGATTTTCTGGGCAGCTCTTGCCCGAGCAATCTTTTCCTCCACCATTTGGATTTCTTCAGGGGTTGCTTCTCTCGTCGCCATGCTAATCTCTCCTTTTCTATTTTTATTGGATTTTTATCATTTCTCTTGCTATTTAGAGTATACTGATAATTGAAAAAGAACTCCAATACATGTTTTCTGGATTCATGATAGAATGTCTCTATGATTTTGTTGTCCCCCTGCCCAGCCCTATGGTAGAATACAACCAGAAGGAAAAGGAGGTAGAACACATGACACTGCTGCAGTTGCTTTATTTCGAAACCCTTGCCAGGATGCTCCACTATACCCGCGCAGCCCAGGAGCTGCACATATCCCAGCCCAGTCTGTCCTATGCCATCAATGAATTGGAAAAAGAACTGGGTGTCAAGCTGTTCCTGAGAGAAAAACGGCACATTGCCCTGACCCCTTACGGGCAGCAATTCCTACCCTATGTCCAAAAAGCCCTTCTCTGCCTGGATCAAGGAAAGCTTTCCCTGCAGACCATGAAGGGAGAGGAAAAAAATATCCTCCAGCTGGGCTACTTCCATTCCATTTCGTCATCCTTTGTGCCGCCCCTCATCGAATCCTTCTATCAGGCGCCCGAACACCGCAAAATCCATTTCCAATTCATGGAAGGGACCTCCTATGAAATCTATTCCCTGGTAAAAGAGGGAAAACTGGACCTGGGTTTTTCCACCCATCGCGGACCGGGGATCCAAACCTGCCTGGTGATGAAACAGCCTCTCTACCTGGTGGTTCCCCTGGAACACCCCCTGGCCAAAAAAAGCTATGTGACATTTGGAGATTTCGCCCAGGAACCCATCATCGGCCTGACCCGAGGCAGCAATCTCCGAGATCAGTTGGACAGAGCCTTCCTGGCCCATCATATCACTCCCCGCCTGGTCTTCGAAGTCCAAGAATGCAATGCGGCCCTCCAGTATATCGATTTAAAATTCGGCGTAGGGATCCTGCCGGAAATCCCTACCATGCATACGGCTAGGGTAGTGGCTCTGCCCATCGCTGAGCAGGAAGCCAGTTTCATCCGGAATGTATTCCTGCTCTGGGATCCAGACCGTCCTATGAGCCCGGCTGTGGAAACTGTAAAAGATTTCATCGTCACCCACTATGGCCTGCACCAGACGGGTCCTCTCCCTGCTGCTTCCATCCGCTAACAGCGAAAGAAGATATACGCAAACGGAAATAGGACCGCCACATAGACAAGGGTCGTCTCCAGGAAAGCCGCTACAGCTAAATCTACGTCCAGATGGAAAAGCTGGGCGGTGATCACTGCATTGATGGCCACAGGCGCTGAAGCGGCCAGGAAGATGGTCCCGAGGATCACCGGGTCTGCAACCACCAGGCTGGAGGCCCCGCAGATCAGCAGAGGCACCAGCAGGAAGCGGATGGGAAGCAGTCCCACAGCCTGCCGCAGGCAGCAAAAAGCCCGATGGAAATCAATGGTATAGCCCACTGGCGTAAAAGCGATCCAGGCCTGGATATGGACCAGCAGCCGAAAAAAGTCGGTAACAAAGACGGGGCGTTCCACCTGGAACAGCTGCAGCCCCAGCCCGATCAGCATCCCGGCCACTCCCAGCTGTTTCCGGGTAAAGAGCAGCTCCCGGAGACTGAAATGCAGAGGAGCCGCCCCGTCAGCACTGCCTTCCCGGGCCGCATAATACTGGGCCAGAGGAAAAGCCAGCACCACCATCAGGATATTCTGGGGCACGGCAAAAAGCTGGATATAGGCAAAGCTCAATTCCCCATAGAGGATATAGCCGCAGATACCGGCCAAGGTACCGATATTGGCCAGCATGGCAGCTACTACCAATGTCCCCTGATCCACAAAAGAAAGATGCCGGCATAAGGGGACCATCATCCCTGCCGACAGGAATGCCACCAAGAGGCTCAGGAAAGGCAGCAGGAGCAAATCTCCTTTCAGAGGCAGGATCCAGAAACTGAGCAGGTTCATGACCGTGATCAGCACCACCACATTGAACAGCATCATCCCATTGCACTGGGCCATCGTCATCCAGTTCCGCCGCCGCAGGAAATATCCTGTTGCCAAAGGGCAGAATACATCAAAGAAAACAGTAAAGAGCTGGGCATAGTTCACTATTTCTTGCCTCCTCATCCATACGAAAATCAACCCGCACAAAGGTATTTTACTCCTTTATGCGGGTCTTTTGCTCTCTAATTATTTCTTTTCCGGAGTCTGGGTATAGTTTTTTCCCTGCCGAGTGGGAACTTCCAGGATCAAATCGCTGGCTTTTCCTGCCCGGAGCAGATAACTGTCCGTAGGATGGTCCAGGAACTCTGCCACCTGTCGGCTGATGGCCATGAGCTTGTCCAGATCGATGCCCGTGGCGATCCCCATTTCGTCCAGCATATGGACTACATCTTCACTGGATACATTCCCAGCTGCTCCCGGTACAAAAGGACAGCCGCCAGTCCCGGCAAAACTGGTATCGAACTGGGTGAATCCTTCACTGAGTCCCGCTAAGATATTGGCAATTCCCAGGCCCCGGGTATTATGGAAATGGAGCCACCAAGAACAGTCAGGATATTTTGCCTTCACCGTCCGACAGATTTCTGCCACCTGGGAGGGATAGGCCATACCGGATGCATCTGAGAGACTGATTTCCTGGATTCCCACTTCCCGGTAGGCATCGATGATCTTGCACACCACACTCACCGGGATCTCCTTGTCCCAGGGGGATCCGAATGCCATGGAAATAGAGCCGGAAATACCGATGCCTGCTTCTTTCGCCCGCTCTACGCAGACAGCGAACCGTGCCACGCTTTCTGCCGGTGTGCAGTTCAGGTTGGCCAGGTTATGGGCGACAGAAGCGGAGACATTCAGTTTCACTTTCTGGCAGCCGCAGGCAATGGCCCGTTCTACCCCTTTCAGGTTGGCGATCAAGGCCCGGTATTCTACCCCCGGTTTCTGTTCAATGCCCTGGAATACAGCATCTGTATCGGCCACCTGAGGCACTGCTTTGGGACTGACGAAACTCCCCACTTCGATGACGGGGAACCCGGCCTCTGTCAAATCTTTCACAGCCTGGATCTTCTGTTCCGTGGTCATGATCTTTTTTTCATTCTGCAAACCGTCCCGGAGGCCCACTTCGCAGATGCGTACTTGTTTTACATGAGTCAATGCCATCCTGTCCACCTCTTATTTCTTGATATAGCGGTTCCCCGCCTCCACTAATTCATCCACATGGACCAGTTTGATGTAAGTCTCGAAATCGATCATATCCCCCTGGTATCCTTCTGGAGTCCCGTGTTCCTTGATGTATTTGAGGATCCGCATTTCGGCAGCGACTTGAGCGAATAATACGCTGAAGGGGAATGTGATGATCTTGTACCCCAATTTTTTGCCGCAGTCTTCTGTTGTGAAATCCTTAAAGAAGGGCTGATTGGGGAAATAGCCCAGATGGATGGGGCCGTGGACCTTTTCCGGCAGGCTGACCAGTGCTTCCCGGGATTTGGGCAGGATTTTCACCATGTCGGCTCCGGCATCCAGATAAGCATTGGCTCGGTCAACAGCTTCTTCATCCGGCGCATCGGTCCGGGCGATGATCAAAAGATCCGGGTCCTTCCGGGTATCCACCGCCGCTCTGATCTTCCCGCACATTTCATCCACGCTGATGACTTCGGTCTTGGACAGGAAAGGGCAATTGGGGGGCTGCTGCTGATCTTCGATAAAGAAACCGGCTACCCCGGTCTTCTCGTATTCCTTTACGGTCCGGATCACATTCAGGGCATTGCCATAGCCCCCTTCCGCATCGCAGATAATGGGAATATCTACGGCATCTGCCATTTTGCTCAAGATATCTACCGATTCATTCAAGGCCAAGAGCCCGGAATCCGGCTGGGCCAGGACCACCCCATGCATCCCATACCCAGTGGTGCCGCAGACCTGGAACCCCGCTACTTCAATAGCCCGTGCACTCAGGGCATCATAGGCACAGGGAGCCACCAGATAATCATTTTCAGCCAGCAGACGGCGCAGTTTCGTGGTCATCCGCTCTTTTTTCTTCATACTCATACGCTGCTCCTTTCTCCCGAAAAAGGCTCTGTTTCACAGGGAAAACAGAGCCTTGGCTTTTCCATTATTTTCCCTTATGGGATTTCGCATGATTCGGAGCGACGAATTCGCCCTTTTCGTTTTTCACCAGTTTTCCATCTTCTACCAGTTTATTGGGGCTGTAGATATCATTGATATTCCAGCAGCCGGGAGTAGGCACCACGATATTTTCCATAGGGGCTTCCACCAGGAAGGGACGGCCTTCCCGATTGGCTTTCAATGCCGCTTCCATGGCTGGTTTGAATTCATCCGCGCTATGGACACAGATGGCTTCCACCCCGTACGCTCTAGCCACTCCGGCCCAGCTGGGACTGTAGGATTCCCCATCCGGCGTATGGAAAGTGGTCCCGAATTTGGTCCCGTAATTGGCATTTTCCAGGCCGGCAATGGTCCCGAAGGCTGAGTTGTTCATGACGACCCAGGTGCAGGGGATGTTTTGTTCCACGGCTGTAGCCAGGCAGGTTGGGTTCACCCCGAAGCCCCCGTCACCGGTCAGAGTGATGCAGATTTTGTCCGGTGCCCCCAGCTTTCCTCCTAAAACAGCAGAGGCTCCAAAACCCATGGTAGCCAAACCAGAAGAATGGTGGATGGTCCCGGGGACAGTGATATCATACTGCTGGGCCACCCCGTTCTTGTTCCATCCCACATCCGTGAAGATTTCCGCATCTTCCGGCAGGACTTCTTTCACGTCTTTCAGGATCCGCTGAGGTGTCATGGGGAAGCGTCCGTCATGGGCAATGGCTTCATTCTGCTTCTTGAAAGCCGCTTTGGCCTCTGCGATGGCTTTCCGCAGTTCCGGATGCTGCTTTCCTTCCGGACAGATTTTCTTTGCTTCCGCCAGGATCTGCTGAAGTCCTAATTTCAGGTCCCCTACGGCCCCGATGGCTACTGGGTAGTTCCGGCCGATTTCTGCCGGGTCGATATCGATCTGGAGGAATTCCGTATGGTCCGGATCAAAAGTGACACCCCGGTACCAGCTGGAACTGTCCGCTTCTGCGAACCGGGTCCCCAGGCCCAGGATCACATCGGCTTGAGAAGTCAGGGAATGGGTGAATTCCATGCCCCAGAAACCGGTCTGGCCGATCATCAAGGGATGGGCATCGCTGATGCAGCCCTGGCCCATCAAGGTCCGGGATACGGGGATATCCAAGAATTCCGCCAAGGCTGCCAGGTCTTCCGATGCCTGGGCCAGGAGGATCCCGCCGCCGGCATGCATCACCGGATGTTCTGCCGCCACCAGTTTCTCGGCGATGGCTTTGGCTGCAGCTGGATCCAGCGCCGGTTTCATGGTGATATGGCTGTCTTTATAAGTCCGGTCCCAGATATAATCTTCCACTTCCCGAGAGAAAATGTCCATGGGCACATCGATGAGCACCGGCCCAGGACGGCCGGATTCTGCCAGCCGGAAGGCCTTGTCCATGATTTCCGCCATAGATTCTGGGTCATCCACCCGCCAGGCTCGTTTCACCACTGGTTCCAGGATCCGGTACTGGGTCCCGTCCCCATGCATGTTCACTTCCTGATGGGGATGCTTGCCAAAGTAATAACTGGGCACATCCCCGGCTATGACCACCATAGGGATGGAATCAAAGGCCGCATTGGCCACCCCCGTGAGCACATTGGTCAAGCCGGGCCCCAGGTGGCACAGGACCACAGAAGCCTTGTGGGTCACCCGGGCATAGCCGTCCGCTGCCGTAGAAGCCACGGCTTCATGCCGATTGGAAATGTATTTCACTTTTTTGCTGCGGCTCAGGGCATCCAGCATCCCGATTACCGTATGACCGCACAGACCGAATACATATTTTACATCCCGCCGTTCCAGGTAATCCACCATCAGATCGGCCACCAGTTTCTTCGTCATCTCATTCCCTCCTGTTTATTCCGTATTGGCAAGGGCAATCCCTTTCCGTTGAAAATACTGATTCAGTACGTCTCCGCTGCGGATGACGTAATTCTTGAAATATTCCACGGCCGGAGCCGCATACCGTTCCTTGTTCCATTGCAGATAGATTCCCCGTTCCCGGATACCGTCCTCGATAGGTACGATCTTGGTTCCAAAGGGGATTCCCATCAGAGGATAGGGAACGATGGCCACTCCATGGCCTGCCGCTACTACTCCATAAAGGATCACATCATTGGGACTTTCCATGACCACATTGACTTGGATGTCCTGTTCTAGGAAGAGCTGATCCAGTTGTTTCCGGATCTGTCCGGAAACATCGAAAGCAACGAAATCCATGCCCTGAAAGTCTTTCATCTTCAGGCTTTTCCGCCGGGCCAGGGGATGGCGTTCCGGCACCAAGGCCACCAAAGGATGGCTCCCGATGTAACAGGCTCCAATATGAGGCGCCTCGATTTTGGTGCAGAAGATCAGGTCCACTTTCCCTGCCAGCAGATTTTTCTGCAGGTCATACCACCCCTGGGAACCGTACTGGAATTGGACTCCCAGCCGGTTGGTCTCACTCCGGTACCGGATCAGGAGATCCGTGGCAAAGGCTTCGATGGAATAAAAGCCCGCACAATTGATGCTCCCTATATTGGGATTGGTATATTCTCTCAGCGTGTTGATCCCTGATTCCAGGGTATCCAGTGTCCGCAGGGCATAGGGAAGGAACAGTTCTCCCGCCTTGGTCAGCCGGATGTTCCGGCCGTGGGGCTCGAAAAGCTTGGTCCCCAATTCATTTTCCATGTCCCGCATGGCGTGGCTCAGGTTGGACTGGCTCACATGGAGGCGGTAGGCAGCTTTCGTATAATGTTCCAGTTCCGCGATTGCCGTGAAATAGTACAACCATTGTAATTGCATAGTGTCGATTCCCCCTCAAGGCCGGATATGGCAAGATTGACATATCCATTTTACCATATCCAGCCTTTTCTCAGGGGTAGCCAGGCTTTAATTGCTGGCGGCATCTAGTTCCTTGGTCAGCAGGGTCCCCAGGCCGCCCACCTGTTCGTCGATTTTTTTATTCAATTCCTGTACCCCAGGGAGTGCCAGGACCTGATCATAGAAGGATTTATCATAGGTCACCAGGGTCATACCCTTCTTTTTCAAGGCTTCTTTATTGTCCTTATCCACTTTGGCCAGGGTAGGTGCCAGTTCTTTCAAGGCTTCCTGCACTGCCTGGTTCAGGGCCTTCTGGTAAGCCGGATCCAGGCTGTCATACGCTTTCTTATTGATGCAGATCTGGTTGGCATAGAGGATATGGTTGGTATCAGCCACATACTTCTGGACTTCATTGAAGTTAGCAGAAACAATGGTATCTGCCGCATTCTCTTCAGCATCCACGGTTCCGCTCTGGAGAGCGAAGTACAGTTCCGGCCAAGCCAGCGGAGTGGGATTGGCCCCCAGGGCGGACCAGAAGGCCATGTGGTTCTTATTGCTCATGGTCCGGATCTTCAGCCCTTTGAAGTCATCCAGGGTCTTCAAGTCTTTATTGGCCGTAGTCAGGCGGAAAGTGGCATTCTGCAGGATTCCCAGATAATGGAGCCCCGCCTTTTCATAGGCGCCGGAAAGTTTCTTATGGAATTCTCCGTTCCCGTTCAGGACTTTGTCGATGGTCTTGCCGTTGTATTTGGCAAACGACATGGGCATATCGAATACGGCAGTTTCCGGAATGATGGCAGTCACCGGAGCCATCTGGCTGACTACGATCTGGATATCATTGGATTTCAGCTGTCGGAGCAGGTCTTCGTCCCCGCCCAGTTCCGAGTTGGGATGGTAATCGATCTTCATTTTCCCGCCGGTGATCTTATCCACATTCTTGGCCACCAGTTCTCCGAACCGCTGACCGGCAGAATCTTTCCCAGCAGAGTCCGCCCCGATCAGTTCCACCGTTTTCAGTTTGGCATACTCACCGCTCCCCGCGGCTTCTTTTTTGGTGTCTTCCCCGCCGCAGCCGGTGAGACCCATGAGCATCAGCCCTGCCAACAACACGCCTGCCGCTCTTTTCCAAGATTTTTTCATGATACTGCCTCCCTTTGAACAAATTCTGTACTGTACCGATTTATTTGGCTGCCACTTTCAAAAGCCCTGGCAGATAGGTGGAAATGCTGGGTACATAGGTGATGATGAACAGAGCCACTACGAAAGCCAGGATGAAGGGGACTGCTTTCCGGGCCACATCCATGGGCTGCCGCTCTGCAATGTTGCCAGCCACGAAAAGATCCAAGCCGAAAGGCGGAGTGGCCAGACCGATGGACAGGCAGCAGACCAGCACTACGCCCAGATGGACAGGATCTACACCCAGTTTCACACAGGCCGGCAACAGCACCGGTGCCAGGATGATGATGGCCGGACCCGTATCCATGACCATGCCCAACAGGAAGAAGAAGACTACAAGGATGGTCAGGACTGCAAAGCTGGAATGGAAGTTCCCCAAGATAAAGGTTTCTACAGTCCGGGTCGCCCGGGTCAAGGACAGGACCCGACCGAAAGCGGTAGCAAAAGCCAGGACGAAGGCCAGACCGCCATAGGTCTTGACGGATTCACAGAGCATAGGGACCAATTCATCGATCTTCATGGTCTTGTAGATAAAGAGGGAAACGATCAGGGCGTAGAATACGGAAACCGTCGCTGCTTCTGTAGGAGTAGTGAATCCCGTATAGATCCCCCCCAGTACGATCACCGGGCAGAGCAGCGCCCAAAAGCTGTCTTTGAAGAGTTTCATGAAGCCTTCCGCTGCCAGTTCGTCCATCCGAGCCTTGATTTTCTCTTTGTCTTCGCCATTTTTAGCACAGTAGTACACGGCATAGGCCATCAAAGCCACCCCGATCAGGATACCGGGAAGTACGCCGCCCAAGAACAAGTCCCCAGTGGAGACCCCAGTAGCCAGGGAATACAGGACAAAAGGAATAGATGGAGGGATGATGACTCCCAAACCGCCGGCTACAGCGATCAGCCCAGCACTCCAGGTCTTGTCATACCCTAGATCCGTCAGGAAAGGGACGCACATAGCCCCTACCGCAGCGGTGGTAGCCGGACCAGATCCGGAAATAGCCCCGTAGAACAGACAGGTGAGGATCACCGCACAGGGCAGGCCACCGGTGAAATGACCTGCAAAGTAAGCAAAGAAGTTGAACAGCTTCCGAGAAATCCCCCCCTTGGCCATGATCACACCGCCCAAGATGAACAGCGGGACGGCCAGGATCGGCGTGGAATTGGCTCCAGAAAATGTATTGTTCAGGAGCTGTACAATGGAACCGCCTTTATGGAGGATCTCGATAGGTGCCACCGATCCCAGGATCATGCTGACACTGATGGGAATGGACACGGCGATAGCGATCAAGAAGACTGCAAATACCATTACGGCTGCCATGTTCAATCATCTCCTTCCTGTGCCATGCTGGCTTCTTTGGCCGCATCCTGCATGGTCTGTTCGATGGTGCTCAGCTCTTTCTTATGGAAATCCCGCACATGGATGATGATCATTTGGATTCCCCGCAGGGCCCCCAGGAAAAAACCGATGACCATGACGGCATAGACAAAGGCCATGGACCACTGCATAGCCGGAGAAATTTCCCGGCTCCGGGCGATGTTGTTATACACATCGATGGAGTAATATCCCAGGAAAGCCATACTGGCCGCCGTAATGACATCCACTGCCAAGTTGATGACTTTCTTCAGGAGATCCGGAAGGAGGTCTTTCAAGACTCCTACCCGCAGCATGTTTTCCATCCGGATGGTATAAGGCAGAGAAATGAACACACTCCAGATCCACATGAACCGGCAGAATTCTTCGGCCCAAGTCAGGGAACTCATCCCCGGGATCTTCCGTACGATAACCTGCAGCATGCTGACACAGGCGATCAGCACCAGCATGACGACCAGAAAGGTCTCCTCCAGGTGTTTATCCAGCCAACGAATGACTTTCATGATCCTATTGCCTCCTTTGTACTGGTTTATTTCTGTTCGTTCCGTTCTGCCAGGATATCCAGCAGTTCCTGCCGCATCACTTCAACAGGCGCCTTCTTCCCAGTCCACAGCTCGATCTGGGCTGTTCCCTGATACAGGCTCATGCTCAGGCCGTTCAGGATCTTGCAGCCTGCTGCTTCCGCATCGAGCAGGAATTGTGTCTTGGCCGGGTTGTAGCAGGCATCGAAGAAGAACTGCTCCTCCTTGATATATTCTTTGGGCAGGGGGCTCTTGCCGATACTCTTGCCCATCCCTACGCCGCTGGCATTGAGGACGATGTCGCAGGCAGCCAGCTTAGAAAACTCTCCATGAGGTACGAATTCCGCTACGCGGCTGAAATGGTTGTTGATATCGTCTACCAAGGACCTGGCACTTTCTTCGAAGAGGTCCGTGATATAGATCTTTGGGGCTCCATGATAAGCCAGGATGGAACACATAGCTCGTCCGGCTCCTCCCCCACCGAAACAGAAGAATACTTTCTCTTCCACCTTGATGCCGGCTTCCACTAGGGCCTGATAAAACCCGACGCCATCGGTGTTGTATCCTTTCAATCGTCCGTCCGGCAGTTTCACAACGGTATTGCTGGATCCCATCTTGGCACACAGGGGATCCAACTCGTCTAAATACTCCAGGACCTTCACCTTGTTGGGCTTGGTCACAGCAAACCCGGCAAAAGGCATGTAGCGCAGCCCGTTGACGATATCTCCCAAATGCTCATTCCCTGCGACCGTATAGAAATAAATCAGATTGAGTCCGGCTGCTTCATACCCTTTGTTTTGCATCCGAGCGGCAAAAGACTGTGCCAGAGGGTCCCCGATCAGCGTAATCATACGAGTTTCGATATCCGGTATCATATGCATTCCATTCCTTTCTGAATTCAATTACTGGTCAACCAGTTGGATTATTTCTTTCGCATGGGCCAGGCACCGTTCTATATGCCCCATGGCACCATATTGATGGATATATTCCTCATTAGGAAGCTCGATAGAACAAGGATTCTTAGGCAAAGCCTGGAGGATCGGCACCAGCGGTATGGCCCCCAGTCCGGGGTACTCCCTTCGAGCCCGCATGATTTCCGTCCGATCCCGCAGATAATAATCCTTTGGACAATCACAAAGGTGGATCAGGCCGAAGCGGTCCGGATTGATGGCCCGGATGGCCTCCGGCGTATCCTGGGCCCAGAACACATAGAGCATATCCAGGAACAGTTTCAGATTCGGAGCTTTGACTTTTTCTTGCAGCCGGGCAACTCCTGCCAGATCATGGATGGCAGAGGAAGCCGGATACTCCAAATTCACATTCATCCCGAATTCCTGGGCCTGCTCACAGATCCTGCCAAAAGCTTCCACCGCAAAATCCTGGTTTTCCGTCCAGCAGCTGGAAAGGACTTCTGTTGCCCCCAGCTCTGCGCCTTTTTCAAATTCTGCCCGGTAATCCAAGGGTAGATCTTCTCGGACTCGGACCAGTTCGATATCCAGCACTTTCATCCCGGTTGTTTGCAGTGTCCTGCGGATTTCCGCAAACAGTTCCTTTTCCCGGATCAAATCGTTCTGAGGTTCCCCCAGCTGTCCCATGGGAATCGTCCGCAGGCTGACTGTATCATAACCGGCTTCTGCTGCCATCCGGATTTGATCGACGGCTTCGATGCCGGGGACCGTCAAATACGCCAACGAAAATTTTCTTGCCATCGGTTTTCCCCCTTTGGCTGTTTCCATTGCAAGACTAAAGATACAACTTGGAATTATCAGTCTTTTCTTAAAAAGATTTTAAGTCCTGCTTCCCGCCTTGCTGCAGAATTCGCCAGAATTATTAGTGAAATCGATATCTTCAGTGCATTTCGTATTTTCATTATAGCCTGAGCCGTCGGATGAATCTAATGGGACTTATGCATCTATCGATGAGGAAAATTCATATCTTGTTTTAATCATAGACTATCTCTATCACTATTTCTCCGCCCATTCCAAAGAGCCAGTCTCTATGCGACTAGAAAGGAACCTGTTCTCTATGCCCTGTTTTTCAATAGTTTCTTTCAATGCAAAAAAAATCTCTTCCAGAAAGAGGTTCCTCTTCCTGAAAGAGATTTTTGGGTAGATGCCCCGAAACGATTGGCTGATTCTGGGTTTTAGCAGATAAACCATGAAAGAAATTCACGTTTTACAGTTCACTGAGCTTATAGCGCCGCTTTCCCCAACTCTTCCACCAGCAGCGTCCCCAGGCCTCCCGTCTGGGCATCGATCTGTTTGTACAAGTTTCTCACGCTGGGCTGATCTTTCACTTCTTCGTAAAACTCCGGGGTATAAGCCACCAGGGTCATGCCTTTTTTCTGGAGCTTCTCCTTGCAGTCCCGGTCCACTTGGACAAGGGTGGGCGCCAGTTCCCCCATGGCTTCCTGGACAGCTTCTTGCAGCACTTCCTGATAAGGCTCCGGCAGGCTGTCATAGGCTTTTTTGTTCAGCACCATTTCGTTGGCATAAAGGATCACATTGGTTTCCGCCACGTATTTCTGGACTTCGTTGAAATTGGCGGAGACAATGGTATCAGCTGCGTTTTCTTCCGCATCCACGATGCCGCTCTGGAGAGAGAAGTACAGTTCCGGCCAGGCCAGCGGCGTGGGATTGGCCCCTAAAGCTGACCAGAAGGCCATATGGTTCCGATTGCTCATGGTGCGGATCTTCAGCCCCCTGAAGTCCTCTACCGTCTTCACAGGCCGGTTGGACGTCATCAGACGGTATGTCCCGTTCTGGAGTGTCCCCAGGTAATGGAGCCCTGCCCTATCATACGCTGCCGTCAATTTTTTCCGAAAGGGACCCGGTCCGTTCAATACCCGGTCGATGGTCTTTCCATCGTAAGGAGCAAAGACCATGGGCAGGTCGAATACCGCTCCTTCCGGCACAAAGGCCGTCACCGGTGCCATCTGCCCTACCACCAGCTGGATATCATTGGCCCGGAGCTGCCGGAGCAGGTCTTCGTCTCCGCCCAGTTCCGCATTGGGATGGTAATCGATGGTGAACCGTCCTCCGGTCTTTTCTGCGACTTTTCGGGTTACCAGCTCCCCGAACCGCTGGCCTACGGATCCCTTGCCGGAGGAATCTCCTCCCACCAGCACCACTTTGGGCAGGTTCCCATAGGGGCCTGCTTCCTTCCCCTTGTTGTCTGCGGCAGGCGCCTTTCCACAGGCGGCGGCCCCCAAGAGAAGCACCGCCCCCAAGCAGGCTGCGGTTGCTTTTTTCCATAGTATATTCATGGCTGTTCCGTCCTTTCTTCGGTATGTCTTACCACAGTGCCGGCAGAAAAGTGGAAAAAGCCGGTATATAGGTAACTCCCACCAGGGCGGCCAGGAAAGCGATGATGAAGGGAACAGATTTCCGGGCTACGCTCATGGGCTGCCTCCCTGCAATGTTCCCGGCCACGAACAGATCCAGGCCGAATGGCGGTGTAGCCAGACCGATGGACAGACAGCACACCAGCACCACTCCCAGATGGATGGGGTCCACCCCCAGCTTTTTGCAGGCAGGGAGCAGCACCGGCACCAGGATGATGATAGCCGGCCCCGTATCCATCACCATGCCCAGGAGCAGGAAGACCACCACCAGCACGGTGAGCACGGCCACTCCGGAGGTGAAATTCCCCAGGATGAAACTTTCCACCACTTTGGTGGCCCGAGTCATGGACAGCACCCGGCCAAAGGCCGTGGCAAAAGCCAGGACGAAAGCCAGGCCCCCATAGGTACGGACCGATTCCCGGAGCATGGGCAGGATATCCCCCACAGTCATGGTCTTATACACAAAAAGAGATACCAGCAAGGCGTAGAACACAGACACTGCCGCCGCTTCCGTAGGAGTGGTGAAGCCGGTATAGATCCCTCCCAGCACGATCACTGGGCAAAGGAGCGCCCAGAAACTCTCTCGGAACAGGTGGAAAAAGCCCATCCGAGACAGCTCTTCCATCCGTTCCCGGACTTTTGCCGTATCCTCTCCGTTCCGGAGACAATGGATGACCGCATAGGCCATCAAAGCCAGTCCTACCAAGAGCCCGGGGATGATCCCGGCCAGGAACAGCTTGCCGGTGGAAACGCCAGTAGCCAGGGAATACAGGACAAAAGGAATGGAAGGGGGGATGATCACCCCCAGGCCCCCAGCTACGGCAATCAGCCCGGCACTCCAGGTCTTATCATAGCCCAGTTCCGTCAAAAAAGGGACACACATGGCTCCCACCGCAGCCGTGGTAGCCGGTCCAGAACCGGAAATAGCCCCATAGAATAAACAGGTAAGGATAACGGCACAGGGCAGTCCCCCAGGGATCCGTCCAGCAAAAAAAGCAAAGAAATTGAACAGTTTCCGGGAAATCCCTCCTTTGGCCATGATCACCCCGCCCAGGATGAACAAAGGGACCGCCAGGATGGGAGTGGAATTGGCTCCTGAAAAGGCATTGTTCAGCACCTGCCCCATGGTGCCTCCCTGATGGAACAGAGCGATGGGAGCCATGGCCCCCAGGATCATGCTGATCCCAATGGGCAGGGACAGGGCAATGGCCAGCAAGAAAACAGAAAAAATCAGTACGGCGGACAAGTTCAGTCATCCCCTTCCTGCGCCAAGGCTGCTTCCTCAGCAGCATCCTGCATCGTCTGTTCCAGGGTGGACAGTTCTTTTTCCTGGAAATGCTGGATATGGAACCAGAGCATCTGGACAGACCGCACGGCTGCCAGGAAGAATCCCAGCACCATGAAGCTGTACACAAAGGCCATGGACCACTGCATGGCAGGAGAAATTTCCTGGCTTTCGGCGATCACCGACACCACTTTCACTGCATACAGGCCCAGGACCCCCATACAGCCCAGGGTAACTGCATCGACCGCCAGATTCAGCATCTTCCGGAGGGTTTCCGGAAGTATGTCCTTCAATACCCCTACCCGGAGCATACTGTCCATCCGGATGGTATAGGGCAGGGATAGAAAAACGCTCCAGATCCACAGGAACCGGCACAATTCTTCTGCCCAAGTGAGAGACGCTATGCCCGGGATTTTCCGGACAATGACCTGGAGCATGGTAATGCCGGCAATGAGGACCAGCATCACCACCAGGAAGGTCTCTTCCAAGTGCAGATCCAGCCAGTGGATCAGAGCGTTCAGGGATTTCTTTTGTTGTACTGCTTTACTGCTTTCCTTCATTGTTTCCATGATATCCTCTCCATCCTACTTTCCTACTTGGGTGCAGGGATCTTATTCCTGCTGCTTTTTTTCTTCCAGGATTTTCTCCAGTTCCTGGCGCATGGCTTCTACCGGAGCCTTCTGCCCTGACCACAGTTCCACCTGGGCCGTCCCCTGGTACAGGCTCATGGTCAGTCCGTTCAGTACGGGACACCCAGCCTTTTCCGCATTTTCCAGGAAGCGGGTCCGAGCTGGATTGTAACAGGCATCGAAATAGAACTGGCCAGGCCGGATGTATTCCGGGGGCAAAGGGGTCTGCCCTATGGTCTTCCCCATGCCCACACCGCTGGCATTGATCACAGCCCCTGCATCCTTTACCTTCGAAAAATCCCCATAGGGGACAAATTCCGCCACCGGAGCAAACTTTCCGTTGATATCTGCCGTCAGGCTCCGGGCACTTTTCTCCAGGATGTCCGTAATCAGGATCCGGCCGGCTCCATGGTCCGCCAAAGCCGAACAGATGGCCCTGCCGGCGCCCCCGCTGCCGAAACAGAAGAAGGTCCGCCCGCTGACGCTGACACCGGCTTCCTCCAGGGCCTTATAAAACCCCGTTCCGTCCGTATTGTACCCTTTCAGCCGCCCGTCCGGCAGCTTTACCACTGTATTACTGGACCCCATCTTGGCACACAGAGGATCCAATTCGTCCAGATATTCCAGGACCTTTACCTTGTTGGGCTTGGTCACGGCAAACCCGGCAAAAGGCATGTGCCGCAGCCCCTGGATGATTTCTCCCAGGTGTCCATTCCCGGTCACCGTGTAGAAATACACCAGGTTCAGCCCCGCCGCTTCGTATCCTCGGTTCTGCATCCGGGCTGCAAAGGACTGGGCCAGAGGGTCTCCCAACAGGGTGATGAAACGGGTGTGGATATCGATCTGCATTTTCTACCATCCTACTTTCCTGCCATGCGGGACATTTCTCGCATTTTGTATACATTCATGATGTTTTCCATTTTAGGCCTGTAATGCTGTTTTGTCAATGACTTCCCCTACAGCATCCCGCCCATCCGGATATAGAGATAGAACAGCGGCACTATCAGGATGATATAGGAAGCCGTGGTGAGGATGAAAGCCGCTATGGTCAGATCCACATCCAGCTGGAACAGGGTAGCGGTGACCACCGCATTGATGGCCACAGGGGCCGCTGCATCCAACAGGATCGTCCCCAGGAGTGCCTGGCTGGTGAAATGCAGCCGGGCAAGGCCATAGATCATGACCGGCACCACCAGGAATTTCAGGGGGAGCATACCCAGGATCTTCCGGTAGTAGTTCCGAGCCTCTCCGAAATCCAGCTGATACCCTACCGGAAGGAAGGCGATCCATGCCCGTACATGGATCAGGACAGGGAACAACTGTTTCAGGAATTCCGGTTCCGGGACAGCCTGCCAATGGAGCCACAGCCCGGCTGCCATCCCCAGGACCCCCAGCTGCTTGGGAGTCAGGAGCACTTTGCGGAGGTTGAAATGGAACCCAGTCCCCACTTTTTTCTGGAGGTAGCGGTTCCGGTAATACTGAGCCAAAGGGAAAGCGAATACCACCATCAGGATGTTCTGAGGCGTGGCAAAGAGCTGGGTATAGGCAAAACCAGCCTGGCCGAAGATCATGTAGGAAGCCAGGCCTGCCATGGTCCCGATGTTGCTGAGCATACTGGCCATGACATAACTCCCTTTCTGGAGATCATCGGGCATTTTCCGGGTAAAGAAAACAGCCGCCAGCCCGCCGGAGAGAAACGCGGTGAGGAGGCTCAGGGCCGGGATCAGGATCAGTGCCCAGTCGATGGGGAGCAGCCAGAAGCTCAGCAGATTCATGGTGGTGAGGAGGCCAATCACATTGACCAGCATCAGGAACCGGCAGCCCCGATCGTCCATCCAGCCCCGGTGCCGGAACAGGAATCCCAAGGTCAGAGGACAGAGCACATCCACCAGCAGCTGGAATATTTTTTCGATTCCCATAGGTTCCCCTTCTTCCTCTAGTTTACAATATCACTATTATATCATACTTTTTCCTTTTCCATTGTCTCATTCTCTGTAAAAGAAAAGGAGCATAAAAAAAAGCCCTTGAAAAACAAGGGCCAAATGAGGGGCAACTTTAACTTACAAATTGATTATAACACTCTTGTATACATTATGCAAGATATTTTCAGTTTTTTCACAGTAATTTTATTTATCGGTTAATTCATATGATGTTGGTATGGTAAGGAAAGGCGGGGCTATTGCTCATGCAACAAGCCCCTATTTCCCATAATCCTGACCCACATAGATCACCACGTCCCCGCTGCCAGGACTGACAGCCCCCTGGAGCAGCCGATAATCAAAAGGCAGGTTCTCCACCCGTTCTTCTGCCTCCCGGCTCCCGGCGTTGATCAAGACCTGGGTCCGTTCCATGATATTCCCTGCGGTCACTCCTATCACCGTAAACCCCACTTGTCTGGCATCCCCTGCCGCCGAAGCCCCTGCCTGGGGATTGCCGCTGCAGTTCACGATGGAGACCCGGAGGGACCGCTTCCGGGGGACCGGTACGTTAGAACCGCCCGCAGCCCGGGATCCCGTTCCCTTCGTTTGGGGATTTCCAGTTCCATGCTTTTCCGTATCCATCTTCCGGGACTGTTCCACTGCTTTCTTCAGTTCTTGGCTCCGGACCTGGATCTGCCTTTTTTCTCCGTTGCCGGCCACGCTGTTGGTCCCCAGGAGAGCGTCGTATTTCTTCTTGGCAATCTGAGCGGCCAGCTTATAGCTCTCCCCTGGCTGCACGCCCTGGAACTGGGCCACCTGCTGACGCAGGGCCATCATATTGGGGATCCAGTAACTGATATCGTCCAGATAGGCAGGGCTCCCTTGGACCATAGCGGTTTCCAACTGGGAGGTCCCGGAAACATTCTTGGCGAAGGTCACCAGGAGGGAAGCCAGATCCGTCACGGAAAGATCCGTTTCGATGCTCTGGTACAAGGTCCGAGCGATTTCTGGAGCCCGGCTCAGGAGGCTAGCAGAGCGGAGCCTGGCAAAGACGGCCTTCATGAATTTCTGCTGTCGGGCCACCCGTCCGATATCTCCTTCTTCATCCCGATACCGGACGTATTGGATGGCCGTAGTCCCATCCATATGCTGCCGGCCCGGCTGGAGATTGATCACCAGACCGTTTTCCCCATCGTAAGGATCCGTATACTGCATGGGTTCTTCTACATCGATATCCACCCCGCCGATGGCATCCACCAGCTTGATGAATCCCTGGAAATCCACCAGCACATAGTTGTTGATCTGGATCCCCAGGAAATTTTCCAGAGTCTTCCGGCTCAGTTCCTGGCCTCCGTAGGCATAGGCATGGTTCACCTTGTCCCAGCCGTGGCCGGGAATAGGGACCAGGGTATCCCGGGGCACTGATAAAAGAGCCGCCTGGTTCCGGGAAGTATCCAACATGGTGACAAAAAGGGTATCCGAACGGCCGGTATCCCCGCTCCGCCGGTCCACTCCCAAGACCATGATGTTCCGTTTACCATGGAGCTGGGCCACTTGGGCAGGGCGTTCTGGTTTTTCCGGACGCAGGAGGAAAAAGCCTGCAATAGCTACCAAAAAAGCTGTGATGCCTGCAATGAGCACTTTATATTTTGCCAGCATGATGGATCTCCTTTAAACGTTACATTTCGTCGTTTTTTCTTTTTCCTCCTTTATTATACCGTAAAAAAGAATTGGATGCATCAAGAAAAGGGGGTGTTGCCCGTTGCGTGCAACACCCCCAGTCACGGGCCGCGGGTCGCGAGCCTGGACGTTTAAACCGTTTGTTCTTTTTTCATATGATGATGAGACAAAATCGACTGATATCTGTAAAACTGGACCTTCGGTCAGCACCAACAAGCCCGCGACTCAAGGCTCGCGACTCGTGACCCTCATCACTTCGCTTCTTCCACCGCCTCTGCCATTTCCCTGACGTACTGCTTCACTGGCTCCACGCAGTCTTTGCCGTACTGGGCGCAGAGTTTCACGATGGCGCTGCCCACGATAGCTCCGTCGCTGATTGCCGCCATTTCCTTGGCCTGTTCCGGAGTAGAGATCCCGAAGCCCACGGCAATGGGTCTGTCAGACACTTCCCGGATCTTCTCCACGATTTCCTTCAGATTGGTGGTGATCTCTTTCCGCACTCCGGTGACCCCCAGGGAAGAAACCAGGTAAATGTACCCCTGGGCTTCTCTGGCAATGCTCTGGATCCGCTGATGGGAGGTGGGGGCGATCATGGAGATGATCTCCACCCCGTATTTTTCCGCTTCCGGAGCGATGGTAGCCTTTTCTTCATAGGGCACATCGGGCACGATGACTCCGTCGATCTTCACGTCCCGGCACTGCTGGAAGAATTTTTCCCGGCCGTAGGTGAAGATGGGGTTCGCATAAGTCAGGAACACCATGGGGATCTGTGTCTTTTCCCGGACCCGGGCCAGCATGGCGAAGATGTCCTTGATTTTGGTCCCGGCTGCCAGGGCCCGGGTATCCGCCTCCAGGATCACCGGTCCTTCCGCAGTAGGATCAGAAAAAGGGATGCCTATTTCAATGAGGCCGGCCCCCGCTTCTTCCATGGCATAGATCAGTTTTTCCGTGGTGGCCAGGTCCGGATCCCCGGCGGTAATGAAGGGAATGAACAGCTTCCCCTGTTTCTTGAATGCATCAGTAATCCTAGTCATGCAGGTCAACCCCCTTGTATCTGGCAATAGCAGCCACGTCCTTGTCCCCCCGGCCAGACAGATTCACTACGATGATCTTGTCCTTGGGCAGGGTGGGTGCCAGTTTCATGGCATAGGCCACGGCATGGGCACTTTCAATGGCGGGAATGATCCCTTCCGTCCGGGACAGATATTCGAAAGCCTCCACGGATTCATCATCAGTGATGGGCACATACTGGGCCCGGCCGGTGTCATACAGATTGGCGTGTTCCGGTCCGATGCCCGGGTAATCCAGTCCGGCGGAAATGGAATACACCGGGGCGATCTGCCCATCTTCATCCTGGAGGAAATAGGATTCCATCCCGTGGAAGATCCCCGGTTTCCCCCGGGCGATGGTGGCGGCGGTTTCCGCCGTGTTGACGCCACGGCCGGCCGCTTCCACCCCGATCAGCTGGACCTCTTTATCCGGGATGAAATCGTAGAACAGGCCGATGGCATTGCTGCCGCCCCCTACGCAGGCCATGACCACATCGGGCAGCCGGCCTTCCTTTTCCAGCATTTGGGCCTTCACTTCTTCCCCGATGACCTTCTGGAAATCACGGACGATGGTGGGATAGGGATGAGGCCCCATGCAGGATCCCAACACATAGAAGGTGTCTTCCACATTGGTGCACCAATCCCGCATGGCCTCGCTGACCGCGTCCTTCAGGGTGCCAGTGCCCGTGGTCACAGGGACCACTTTGGCTCCCAAGAGTTCCATCCGGTACACGTTCAGGGCCTGGCGGATGGTGTCTTCCTTGCCCATGTACACTTCACATTCCAGTCCCATCAAGGCTGCCACCGTAGCCGTAGCCACACCGTGCTGGCCGGCGCCAGTTTCCGCGATGACCCGTTTCTTCCCCATTTTTTTAGCCAGCAGGCACTGTCCCAAGGCATTGTTGATCTTGTGGGCCCCGGTATGGTTCAGGTCTTCCCGTTTCAGGTAAATCTTGGCGCCGCCCAGGTCCTTGGTCATTTTTTCCGCATAGTACAGCAGGCTGGGCCGGTTGGCATAGTCATGGTACAGGGTCCGGAGTTCCTGGAGGAATTCCGGATCGTCCTTGAAACGGTTGTAGGCTTCTTCCAGCTGCAGCACTGCGTTCATCAGGGTTTCCGATACATACTGGCCGCCGTGTCTGCCAAATCTTCCTTTGCTCATGGTTTTTCCTCTTTTCTTACAGCGCTTACGAAAGCGCGGATCTTGTTTTCGTCTTTTATCCCAGCGGTCTCGATGCCGCTGCTGGTGTCCACCCCGTAGGGCCGCACCTGTTCAATGGCTGCCTTCACATTTTCCGGATCCAGTCCCCCTGCCAAGAAAAAAGGTTTGGGGAACCGGACCTGCCGGAGCAGGCTGTGGTCGAAGGTCCGTCCCACCCCGCCAAAAGCGTTCCCGGAAAACGTGTCCAGCAGGAAATAATCACAGTCAAACCGATCCAGATCCCGGAGGCTTTCCGGCCCCCGGACCCGGAGCACCCGGATGATAGGAGATTTCGTCCGCCATCGGAGTTCTTTTACATAAGCTTCCTCTTCGTCCCCATGGAGCTGGATCAGCTGGATGATGCCCCGGTTGGCCAGGGCCGCCACTTCTTCCACAGGAGCCTTCACAAAGACCCCCACCGCGGCAATGGCCGGATCCAGTTGCCGGCGGAGGACTTCCGCCTGATCCGCCGTCACCTGCCGTTTCCCGGGGGCGAACACGAAGCCGGCGTAGTCCGGTCTGGCCCGGTTCACCATGGTCACATCTTCCAGCCGCCGGAGCCCGCAGAGCTTGATTTTCGTCACAGGATCTCACCCCGCAGTTCCGCCAGGGCAGCTTTCATATCCGAGCTCCGCATCAAGGTTTCCCCGATCAGCACCCCGTTGACTCCCGCCTGTTCCAGAGCTGCAGTCTGCTGCCGGCTTCTGATGCCGCTTTCTGCCACAAAAGGGATATCCGCTGGTACCAGGGATCGGAGCCGGAGACTGTTGCCGATGTCCACGGTGAAATCCTTCAGGTTCCGATTGTTCACCCCGATGACCCGTGCCCCGGACCGAAGAACCCGTTCCACTTCTTCTTCATCATGGGCTTCTACCAGGGCATCCATACCCAGGCTTTCTGCTATCAGCCGGTATTCCTCCAGCTGGCTGTCGCTGAGGATGGCAGCGATCAGCAGGATGGCATCGGCCCCCAGGGTCCTGGCCTGGTACACCATATATTCATCGATGGTGAAGTCCTTCCGGAGCAGGGGCGTTGCCACCGCCTGGCGGATTTCCCGGAGATACCGGTCGCTGCCCAGGAAATAATCCGTTTCCGTCAGGACGGAAATGGCGGCGGCTCCCAGGGCTTCATACTGCCGGGCAATGGCCATATAGGGGAAATCCGGGGCGATGAGCCCTTTGGAAGGCGATGCTTTCTTCACTTCGGTAATGAAGTTCAGTCCAGGATTTTCCAGAACCTTCCGGAAGCAGCCGGACCGTTCCCGGGGCAGGGCTTCTGCTTCCCGCCGGAGGGTGAAGGGATCCTTTTCCTTTTTCTGTTTTTCCACCCGCTGCCGGGTGGCTTCTGCTAGGATATCCAGGATCATGTTCTGCACCTTCCGCTTATACGTTGCTGATCTGGATGACTTTTTCCAGGGCCGCCAGGGCTTTGCCGCTGTCAATGAGCTCCCCGGCCAGCTTCACCCCGCCAGCAATGGTATCTGCTTTCCCTGCCACGAACAGGCCGGCTCCTGCATTCAGCAGCACCGCATTCCGCTTGGTTCCCTGAAGTTTCCCGGAGAGGATGTCCCGGGTGATCCGGGCATTTTCTTCCGGTGCGCCCCCGACCAGGTCTCCTTTTTTTCCGGGGACCAGACCGAAATCTTCCGGCCGGATCACCGAAGACCGGTAATATCCGTCTCGGAGTTCACAGAGGGTAGTGGGCCCGTTGGGAGAGATTTCGTCCAGTTTTTCCTGCCCGTAGGCCACCAGGCCCCGCTTCACCCCCAGGGAGCACAGCACCTTGGCCAAAGGTTCCACCAGGTATCCATCATAGACTCCCAGGAGGAACATTTCCGGTTTGGCCGGATTGGTGAGAGGCCCCAGGATGTTGAACACCGTCCGGAACCCCAGTTCCTTCCGGATGGGGCCCACATACTTCATAGCCGCATGGTATTTCTGGGCGAACAGGAAGCAGAAATTGGTTTCTTGCAGCATCTTCAGGGCCAGGTCCGGATCCTGCTGGATGTTCACCCCCAGGGCTTCCAGACAGTCCGCGGTACCGCACAGGGAAGAAGCGGCCCGGTTCCCATGTTTGGCCACCTTCACCCCGCCAGCGGCCAGCACCATAGCGGAAGTGGTGGAAATGTTGAAGGAATGGGCTCCGTCCCCTCCAGTCCCTACGATTTCCATGACTTCCATGCCAGGATGGGGCACGGGAGTCGCCAGGGACCGCATGGCTTCCGCACAGCCAGAGATCTCATCGATGGTCTCCGCTTTGGTGCTCTTGGTGGAAAGGGCCGCCAGGAAGGCTGCATTCTGGGTGGCTGTAGTCTTGCCTCCCATGATTTCCAGCATCACTTCTTTGGCTTCGTTATAGGTCAGGTCCCCTTTGTTGACCAGTTTGATGATGGCTTCTTTGATCATGATGATTGCCTCGCTTTCATGCTTTCTCTATTTTCAGATCCAGGAAATTACGGATGATGGCCATGCCTTCCGGTGTCAGGATAGATTCCGGATGGAACTGGAGCCCGTAGATGGGATATTCCCGGTGTTCCACCGCCATCACTTCTCCGTCCACCGTAGTGGCGGTAGCTTTCAATACTTCAGGCATCGTATCCGGGTCGATGGCCAGGGAATGATACCGGCCCACCAGGATCTGTTCCGGCAGGCCCTTGAACAAAGGAGAGGTCCGGTCCAGGGTCACCGTGGACTGCTTCCCGTGCATCAGCTGCCGGGCGTAGGTCACAGTCCCTCCGAACACTTCTCCGATGGCCTGATGGCCCAGGCACACTCCCAGGATGGGAAATTCCCCTTTCAGCTCCCGGAGGGCCGGTTCGCAGACCCCTGCATCGCAGGGCCGGCCAGGCCCCGGGGACAGGATCAGATGGTCCGGATGGAGCTTCCGGATGCCCTCCACTGTAATGGCATCATTCCGGACCACCCGGATGTCCGGATCCAGGGTACCCATGTATTGATACAGATTGTAGGTAAAGCTGTCGTAGTTGTCGATGATCAGTTCCATTTCATGCCTCCGTGGTTGCTTCCAGCGCCTGCCGTACAGCCGCTGCCTTGTTGATGGTTTCCATGAATTCATCTTCCACTTTGGAATCGGCCACGATGCCGCTGCCGGTCTGGAAGGAAACCGTATCACCGTATTTCACCGCGGTACGGATCACGATGCAGATGTCCATGTTCCCGGCGAAATCCAGGTAGCCCATACCCCCGCCGTAAGGCCCCCGCCGTTCCGGTTCCAGTCCGTCCAGGATCTCACAGGCCCGGACTTTCGGCGCCCCGGAAAGGGTCCCGGCCGGGAAAGCGGCACACAGGGTATCGATGGCGTCCTTGTCTTCCTTCAGGGTGCCGGTGACCCGGGTGGTCATATGCATCACATGGGAGAATTTCTTCACCAGCAGGTGGTCATGGACCTTCACAGACCCGAATTCCGCCACCTTGCCCACATCGTTCCGGGCCAGATCCACCAGCATATTGTGTTCCGCCAGCTCCTTGGGGTCCGTCTGCATATCCCGCTCCAGGGCATTGTCCTCCTCTTCCGTCCGGCCTCTCCGCCGGGTACCGGCAATGGGCATGGAAGTGATTTCCCGTCCCTGGACCTTGATCAGGGTTTCTGGAGAAGATCCAGCGATTTCCACCTTGTCGTTCTTCAGCAGTACCATGTACTGGGAAGGATTGGTGGTCCGGAGGATCCGGTACATGTTGAATAGATCCTGGTCATAGGAAGCAGAGAACCGCTGGGAATACACTGCCTGGAAAATGTCTCCCTGCCGGATATGTTCCTTGATCTTTTCTACATTATCGGCATAAGTTTCCCTGTCCTGGTTGCTGGTGATTTCGCCCAGCCGAGCTGGGGTGAATTCCGGAGGAGCCACCGGTTGGCGGACCAGGGCTTCCATGGCATCCAGGTTCTTCTGAGCTTTGGCGTAGTTCCCTTCCAGATCGTCGGTCTTGATATTCACGATCAGGTACATTTTCTGGAGCACCCGGTCGAAAGCGATCACTTTGTCGAAGAGCATCAGGTCGAAATCTGGAAAGGCCGTGGCCTTGGCCGGGTCGAAATGGAGGCTGGGCTCACAGTACTGGAAGAAATCGTAGGAGAAGTACCCCACGAACCCTCCCGTAAAAGGTGGCAATCCAGGGATCGTGGGCACCCGATAAGCCTTCAGGATGGACCGGAGAGCTTCCAGGGGCTGTTTGGGATCCACTGGGATCTGGCTGCCGGCAAATTCCACCTGGGCGCCCTGGTCCTTGGCCCGGAGCCGGGCAATGGGGTCAAATCCGATGAAAGAATACCGGCCGGCTTGGTCATTCTGTTCCAGGCTTTCCAGCAGGAAATACCGGTTGCTTTCCTTCCGCACCAAGCTCACCAGGCCGATGGGAGTAGCCGTGTCCGCCAGGATTTCCCGGACCACCGGCACCGCCGCATATCCTTGGGCCAGGGCTTTGATTTCTTCCAGACTCTGTTGTTTCATTTCTGTTCCTCCTCACTGCAAAAAGAAAAGTATCCGGGCTGATCATTCCATCCGGATACCTGGATTGCAAAGCCTATCGCTGCAATAAAAAACACCTGTCCTCCTACAAGGACAGGTGTCATAACCTGCGGTACCACCCTGTAATGGAGCCGGAGCTCCACACCTCAAGCAGAATGCCAACACATTCCTCACCGGTAACGTCGGTGCTACGTCGCGGGATACTTTCCGAAGATTTCATCGCGCCCTCAGTGGTCCATTTGTCAGACTGCCACGATCCGGCTCTCAGCTTCCCGGACTCTCTGTGCGCACATCTTCTGGCGTTATCTCCACCTCAAAGGTTTCTGGTTCGTATTGAATTGATGGTTGTATAGTAGCACTGACGGAATTGCTTGTCAACTATTTTTTCTAAAAAGTGTAAATTTGTAACTTTTTGTATCTCTTTTAACATTCTTTCAGACTTTTGTTGTCCTGTACACTACTCTTTCTCATATACGTCAGCGTATTCCGGTTTCCGGTCAAACTGGACCCGGGCATAGGAGCACTGGGGGATGATCTTCACCCCGGCTTCCCGGGCCATCTCCGCCACCGCCCGGACCAGTTTCCCGGCCAGACCCTGGCCTCCGTACTGGGGATCCACAATGGTGTGGTCCAGGGTCCACACCCCAGGCCGGGTCACCACATACGTGCATTTTCCGATTTCTTCCGCCCCATCATACAGGGCCGCCCGGAATTTTTCCGGTTCCTTTACAAGACGGATGGTTTCCATGTTTTTTCTCCTTTCAAGGCCTGGCCGCTGAAGCTGCCAGGCCGGTTAGCAGTAAGCTGTCAAAAATATTTCAGCGCTACGTATATCAACAGAGCGATATAAACACGCAGCATATACGATTTTACTTTTTTCTGGGCTTCGCTTTCCAGATTTTTGCTTTCGGTCCACCCTAAAACAAGAAAAAGGACAAGGACCGTCCTGGTCAGATAATGATATACCATTCCCCATTGTTCCCTATGGCCCACGGCATCGAAAAAAGGTGACAGATAAAAAGCCAGAAGCAGTTCCGCCAGGCCAAGCAGGGCAAACATCACCCGCCAGGCTGTTGCTTTATCCGCGGCCTCCCGTATGACATAATAAAACGTCCGTAGAGCCCCCAGAAGGAAAAAAATACTCATGATCATGGTTTATCTGCCTTTCTGGAACTTCATCGGATCAGTCGGTGCAGGCAGCTCTAGCGCTACTTTCTACTCTTCCACCGTCACCTTCGTCCCCACCTTCACATAGGGCTTCAGTTTTTGCAGATCTTCATTGACCATCCGGATACAGCCTTCAGAGGCCCGGGTGCCGATGGAAGCCGGGTCGTGGGTGCCGTGGATGCCGATACCGTCCCATTTTCCCTTGCTCAAGTTACGGGTATCCAGGCTGATGAACCAGGGACCGTAGGCGTGCTGGATCACCCCTTTGCCGTCATGGAAATCGTGGGACCAGCTGGAAGCATCGATGATTTCATCCACCGGAAAGATTCCCTCCGGGGTCTTCCTATCTCCGCTCACCTGCTTCTGCCCAGGATTCTCCCCCAGGGCCACCGGCCATTTGGCCACTGGATCCCCATGATCCAGGAGATACAGGGTGAACTCCCCTTTTTTGATCAGCAGAGAGTAGTCATGGGGTTCCGGGGTTTGGCGAATCTCCCCGGTAACAGCTGTCTCAGCTGGAGGTGCAGCTGCCTGTTCCGCCTTCTGGCTGTTCCGGCAGCCTTTGATGCCGAACCCCACCGCCAGGAGCAGGACCAGGAGAAAAAAAACACCCCAGGCTGGACCTTTCCATCTCCGCTTTTGATAAGCGTCGTGATATTTTCCCATGGTCTTCCCCTCCCTTCCTGCAGCCGGTTACAGACGCCGGCAGAACTGGGTCGAAACATACCCAGTTTGGCCGTTATCCCGTTTCACCTGGTACCAGTTGTTCTTCCGCCCGGTGATCTCTACGGTTTCGCCTTCCTCGAAGTAGTCCACGATATCCGTATTCGTTTCCGCACCGGCCCGGAGCCGCACGTCGGTACCGGTGATCTTCCCATAAGATTTCTTGGTCTCTTGCTGGGACTTTTCTCCCTGGCCAGCCGCCTTGGCTTTGGACTGTTCCTTGGGAACCTCCTGCTTTTTCTCTTCCTGTGTCACCGACGGTTTGGGTCCAGCCGTACTTTTTCCATCCTTCTGCTGGGCAAAGAAGATTCCCGCCCCTGTCGCCAACAGGAGAAGCAGGACCACACCGGCGATCCATTTTTTCTTTCCGCTGCCTTGGGACGGGACCCGCTGGGGTTGGAAGGCGGCTGCCCCTTTCAGTCCTGGCTGATTTCCGCTGTTCCCCGGCTGTCCGCTACCGGCCTCTCCAGCTTTCGGCTGAGCCGATGCCGCAGGGTTCCCTACCGGAGTACCGCAGACCGGGCAGAATTTTTCCTCTTCACTAAGCTGATTCCCACAATGGGGACAATACTTGGCCATCTGTTTTTCCTCCCGCCCCTTTAGTCTGCATCCTTATCATTGATCTTGGTAGATTTGATCTGGACACTGATCAGGGTGGGGTCCTTTTGTTTCACGATCCCTACACATTTCCCCTTCACATTGACGAAATCGCCGGTCTTCAGGCTGTTGACGATGCTGGCCCGTTTAGCCGGCACATCCACCAGCACCTGATAGGTCTTGCCGCCGTTATTCTTGCTTTCCAGGGTGACGCTGTAATTCTGAGAATTGTTGAACTGCCCCTTCCACTTCACCTTGCCGGAAAGCTGGACAGTCTTGCCCTTGTATTTCTTATCTCCCGCACCTTGATCCCGGATATAATCATTGACCATTTCGTTGGATTTCACTTCGATGGGCTTACTGCTGCCCCCAAAGGCAAAGAAAAGGCCCAATATCACCACGATAGCTCCGACGATGGCCAGGATCTTCTTTTTCTTTCCATTGCCTTCGGGCGGCGCTGGAGGCATCTGGAAATTCTGGAAGCCCCTGTTTCCTCCGCCGTTCTGGCCTTCCTTCACCGGTTCTGCCACCACTACTTCGGTGGAAGTTACTGGAGCCTGCTCAGGCTCGGCTGCTGGTCCGGCGCCTCCCGGCGTTCCCTCCGCCGGTTTGGCTTCTTTCAGCCGGTTTCCGCATTCGGTGCAGAAATCATTGTCCGCCGGGTTCACATGGCCGCATTTGGGACATTTCACCACCGGGTCCTGTTTGGCGCCGCACTGGACACAGAATAGAGCATCATCTTCCAGTTCGCAGCCGCACTGTTTGCATTTCTTAGACATAATCATATCCCTCCGTTCCGGAAACCGGCAAAGCCCGGGATTCCGTCATTTTCTTTCTGATTCTTATTATACGCAGAAAAAGGGGAATAGGAAAGAGGGTGTTGCACGTTGCGTGCAACACCCCCGGTCTCATGAGCTGCATAGCGGCTCGGTCTCGGGTCTCGAGACCTCAAAAAGAGGCTGTTGCGCATGCAACAGCCCCTCTTTCAGCAGCAGCTCCTACAAATTCCACACAAACGCGGCCAGCTGCTTCAATCCCGGTTCCAGGCTGGTCATGTCCAGTTCTTCCTGGAGGGTATGGGCGCCTTTCCCTTTGCTGATGCCAAAAGCGATGGCTGGGATGTTCCGGCTGAGAGGGATATTGGCATCGGTACTGCTGGCACTGAATGTGGTCTGCAGCCCGGCCCGTTTCCGAATCGCGGTGATCCGGTCATAGATTTCGTGATGCTTCACGCCTTCACTGCAAGGGCGCTCTCCCAAAAGCAGTGTCTCGATCTTAACATCCGCTCTCTGGTGGGCTTTCAGGATGGCCTGGAAAGCAGCATCCAGCTTTTCCAGCTCCGTATGGGAAACAGACCGCATGTCCACAGTGAATTCCACCTCAGCCGCAATGGAATTGATAGTGGTCCCACCCTGGATGGTCCCCACATTATAGGTAGTTTTGGGATCTTCGGGCACCTGGAGATCGTAAAAATCCCGGATGATCCCCGCCGCCTCGTTGATGGCGTTGGCCGCTCCGAAAGCGGCATAGCTATGTCCCCCGGCTGTTACCACATGGACTGCGTACCGCCTGGACCCTACTGCCAAGTTCACGAACCGGTCATTGTTCCCGTCCACAGCCATGAAATAGCTCAGCCTGTCTCCAAAGACATCGGTCAGGGCCCGGCTCCCTTTCAGGTTCCCCAGGCCTTCTTCCCCTACATTGAAGGCAAAGACGGCCGGTGTCCGGAGCTTCAGGGTCAGCATCATCTGGATCAAGAAGAGCAGGGCCGCCACATCAGAGCTGTTGTCCCCGCAGGAAGGGGCCTTCAGGGTATGGCCGTCGATTTCCGGCATGATCTTCTCCACCCCGGCAAAGACCGTATCCATATGGGCCGTGTACAGGGGGAATTTTTCCACCCCTTCGATGCAGTGAGGATAGATTACATTGCCGGCTTCGTCCTGGTAAGCCCCTTGGGCTCCCATGGCTTTCAGCTGTTCCAGGATCCACTGAGCCTTTTTTTCTTCTCCTCCAGTAGGCGAAGGGATGGTGATCACATCATACAAAGTCTGGATATATTCCGGCATCCGGTTGTGGATATAATCCTCCACCATTTTGCGCAGCACGTCATTCATGGGCATGGCTCCTTTCATTTTTGACCAGTGCAGAGTGAAGAGTCCAGAGGGCAGAATTTCTGTCCCTGCCAAACGCAATCTCCATTGCTTGTCTCCATGCAGAAAACCGTCCAGAGAAATCTGTCGGGTCTCTCCTCTTCACTCTTCGCTCTTCACTCATTTTACCCCAAATTCTTCCGGAATAAAACTGCCGCCAGCCACAGGGTCAGGACGGCCACTACGGTCATAGGCAGCAGATCCGGAGCAATGGCTCCCAGCCCAGCTCCTTCGAAATAGATCCGGCGGATAGCATCTAGGGCGAACCGGAGAGGATCCCCGTAGGTAAGGAGCTGGAGGAATTGGGGCATGTTCCGTACCGGAGTAGCCACCCCGCTCAAAAGAGCATTGGGGATCAGATACACATAGGTGTAGACCTGGACCTGCTGCATAGAACTGCATACAGAAGAAATACTCAGCCCGATGCCGGTGGAACTGAGGAAATAGATGAACAGCACCAGGTACAGGGTCAGATAGGACCCTTCAAAAGGCACCTGGAACCAGAACAGGTCCAGCAGCAGGAGCAGGGTCCCCTGCATCATCCCCACCAGCACTGGGGGGAAAGCTTTCCCGATCAGCAGCACCAAAGGCGGTGTCGGGGTCACCAGCAGCTGTTCGAAAGTCCCTTCTTCCCGTTCCCGGGCTACGGACATGCCGGCCAAGAGGATCACCTGGGCAAAGCTCATGAGTCCCAGGATCCCAGGAGCAAAATACCACAGGGTCAGCTGGTTGGGATTGAACCAGGTCCTGGCTTCCACAGAAAGGGGCGGATGCTGGCCCGTCCGGGCTTCCTGCCACTGCTGGACAACCCGGGAAGTGTAGGCGGAAGCCAGGCTGGCAGTCATAGTGTTCCGGCCGTCGGTGATCACCTGGAGCGGCGCTTTTTCGCCTCGGGCCAGTTTTTCTTCAAAATCCGCCGGGATGGACAGGACCACCATCACTTTTTCCTGATCGATGGGTTCCTGGATCTGGGCTGTATTCTGGAGATCTGCCACCCGTTGGAAGAAACGGGTACCGTCCAGGGTGCCCAGAAGAGAGGTAGAGGCTTCTGAATGGCTCTGGTCCAGCACTGCATAGGTGACATTTTCCACGTTGAAGGTGGCTGTATAGCCAAAGACCACCCCCAGGACCAGGGTGGGGATCACCAGCACATACCGGAAGGCCTTGTCTTTCCAGATGGCCAGCAGTTCTTTCCGGCAGATGAACCGGACCTGCTGACAGAAAAGCTGCCATGGACTCATTTACTCCACCTTCTTTCGAATGGTTTTCAGGGCCAGGCCCAGGAACAGGGCCATGAAGAATACCAGGAACCCGGTCTGGGGCAGGATCACCGGCCACAGATTCCCCGCCAGGAGCAGGGTCTTCAGCACCACCAGATAATGCTTGAAGGGCAGGAATTCTCCGATCCACTGGACCCACTGAGGGGTAGCCCGGAGATCGAACAAGAACCCGGACAGCATGATGCTGGGCAGGAAACTGACCAGGAGGGCTATCTGGATGGCCATGAACTGGGCCTTGGTCACCACGGAAATCAGCATCCCCATGCCCAGAGCCGTCAAAAGGTACAGGATGGACATGAAGATCACTAGGGCCAGGGATCCCACCAGAGGCACCTGAAACAGGAACCGGGACAGGATCAGGCACAGGAACACCCCCAACATGGCGATGCAGAAATAGGGGATCATCTTGGCCACAATGATTTCCCCTTTTTTCACCGGAGTCACAAAAAGGGATTCAAAGGTGCCCCGTTCGTATTCCCGGGCCATGACCCCGGCGGTCAAAAGCACCCCCACCAGGGTCACGATCATCAGGATCAGTCCTGGCAGGAAGTACCAGGTGCTTTCATGGGCATCGTTGAACCAGAGCCGGGTCTCCAGATCCACAACTCCCACTCCCCGGCTGGCCATCTGCCGGGCGGACCACTGGGCCGCCGCCGTTTCCACATAGCTCTGGATGGTCATGGCGGTGGTGGTGTCCGTGCCGTAGAGCAGCAGCTGGAGCCGGCCATCCCCCTGATGGAGCTGCCGGGTGAAATCTGGGGGAACCCGGAGGATGGCATCGATTTTCCGCTGTTCCAGAGCCCGGACCGCCTGGTGCATGCTGGTCAGGTAGGTGGGTTGGAAATACTCCGACCCATCCACGAAATCCACCACCTGCTGGGCTTCTGGGGAAGCATCTTCCAGCACCACCCCGATGGGGGCATGCTTCACGTCCAGGCTGATGCCGTACCCGATGACCAGGATCAGGATCAGGGGCAGCAGCAGCCCCATGGCTAGGCTGGAATTATCCCGGAGCACCTCCCGGAATTCCTTCACCGTAAGGGCCCGGATCCGGCGCAGATTATCTTTCATACCGATTCTCCTTTACAGGGTTAATTTATTAATTAATTAATCGTGTGTGTTTATTATAGCATAAAAAAAGCAGGCAGGTGTGATTTTTTCACACCTGCCTGCTTGTCATACGTCATACGCCGATAGAAGCCAGATTCCTGGTTTTGAAGGAATAAAAATCACTCAATCCCCAAGTACCGTTTTTATGTTCAAAATCAATTTGTAAAATTGATTTCCAGAAGAGTATGACGTATGGCGACTGACCTATGACAAATAGTCTGTGGCATATATTCTTCAGCATCCATGCTACAGGTTATTTAATCATTTAATTTAAATTGTGCCGAAAAAGGTAGCCGGCCATGGACAATGTCACTAGAGAAATCAGGACCATGGGAACAAAATTGTACCCCACCTGGATCAGGCCAGCTCCCTGGAAATAGATCCGCCGCAGGGCATCCAGAGCAAACCGCAGAGGATTGATATAGGTCAGCAGCTGCAGTGCTTCCGGCATATTCCGGATGGGAGTGATCAATCCCGAAAGGACCCCGTTGGGGACCAGATACAGGGAACTGTACACCTGGACTTGCTGCATATTCTGGCACAAAGCCGAAATCCCCAGGCCGATGCCGGCAGAACTGATGAAGAACACCAGAAGCGTCATCAGCAGGGCAAAATAGGATCCGTAGAAAGGCACCTGGAACCACAAGATTCCTACCAGGAATAGGATGGCAGCTTCAATGAGCCCCACCAAGATAGGAGCAAAAGCCTTGCCGATCAGGATTACCACAGGAGAAGACGGCGTCACCAGAAGCTGTTCAAAAGTCCCTTCTTCCCGTTCCCGAGCTACAGAAAGTCCCGCCAGCAGTACTACCTGGATGAAGGACATGATTCCTAGTATCCCGGGACTGAAGAACCACCGGGTCAGCTGGTTGGGGTTGAACCAGGTCCGTACCTGGAGATCCAGGGGAGAATCCTGGCCGGTTTCCTCCATGACCCATTCCATGATGATCCGAGTAGTATAGGCAGTGACCAGACTGGAAGTGGTGGTATACCGACCATCCGTAATGATCTGCACCGGGGAATTCTGCCGGTTTCCCAACCGATCTACAAAATCCTGAGGAATCACCAGGACCATCATGGCCTTTTCTGAATCGATGGGACCTGCAATCTGCTCATCACTGGTCAGAGTAGCCACCCGATGGTAGAACCGTGTCCCGTCCAGATGGTTCACCAAGGCAGCAGAAGCTTTGGTATGACTTTTGTCCAGGACTGCATAAGTCACATTCTCCAAATTGAAGTTAGCTGCATAGCCGAACAGGAACCCCATAAGAAGGGCCGGGACAATCAGGATCCACCGAAACCGGGGGTCCTTGAAGGTGGCCAGGGTTTCTTTCCAGCACATGTACCGGACTTGCCGAAAGACGACTTTCAGCCGCATTTCTTTCTGATCTTCCATCATTCCACCTTCTTTCGAGTCATGGAAAAGGCAATGGTCACAGCCAGCAGTCCATACACCAGGAGCAGGGCTCCGTTCTTCAGCAACACATCCCAGATATTCCCCGCCAGGAACAGAGATTTCAGGCAGGTCAAGTAATGACTGAAGGGCAGGATATCGCCAACAATCTGAACTATTTTCGGGGTGCTCCGCAAATCGAACACATACCCAGAAAGCATCAGGCAGGGCATCATGCTCACATGGAGGGCAATCTGGCAGGCCAGGAACTGGCTCTTGGTGATGACGGAGATGATCAGTCCGGTACCCATGGCAATGAATAGATAGAGCATGGATAGGATGATGATAGCCCCGATGGACCCCATCATAGGCACATGGAACAAATGTCTGGAAAGGACAAAGCAGATAGTTACTCCAATGACAGAAATGCAGAAGTAAGGAATGATTTTGGAAATCACCAGCTCCAGCGCCCGCACCGGAGTCACAAACAGAGATTCAAAGGTACCTCGTTCATATTCCCGGGCCATAACGATGGCAGTCAGCTGTACACCAATGATGGTGATGGTGAGCATCAGCAGACCGGGCATGAAGTACCAGGTACTGGAGTTGGCATCATTGAACCAGACCCGGCTGTCCACGGTGACCATGCCGATGTTCCTGGCATTGAGCTGACGAGTCACCCAGGCAGCGATACCGCTTTCCACATACCCCTGGATACTCATGGCGGTAGTCGTATCGATACCGGACAAGATCAGCTGAAGATGGGCCTGCCGCTGATACAGGTCCCGGGTAAAAGTAGGCGGAACCCGCAGGATGGCTTCCGTTTTCCGGTCATCCATCAGCCTTTCCGCAGCCTGCATATTGGTCACATATACCGGATCGAAATACTCTGATCCATCCACAAAACTGACCACTTGATGGGCGGTTGGTGACGGATCTTCCAGGACAACGGCAATCCGGGAATGATACACATCCAGGGAAACCCCGTATCCAATGATGAATACTAGCATCATGGGCATCAGGATGCCCATAGCCAGGCTGCTCTTGTCCCGGAGCAGTTCCAGGAATTCCTTGTGGGTCAGCGCAATCAGACGCCGCAGACTGGCTTTCATGATCCAGCCGCCTCCTCTCCCCGTCCCCGATGGACGATTTCGATGAACACATCATCCATATTGGCATCGGGCATCCCCAGATCCGCCCGGATCTGAGTGGGACTCCCCAGCACCAGGCATTTGCCCCGGTCCTGGATCATGATCCGGTCGCAGTATTCCGCTTCTTCCATGAAGTGGGTGGTGATGATGATGGTGACCCCCCGGCAGGCCAGATCCGTGATCTGCCGCCAGAACATCCGACGGGCCAGGGGATCGATGCCGCTGGTGGGTTCGTCCAGGAACAGGATCTCCGGCTCCTGGAGCAGGGCGCAGGCCATGGACAGCCGCTGTTTGTAGCCACCCGGCAAATCCCCGGCGTTATGGTCTTCCTGTCCTGTGAGCTGGAATTCTTCCAGTACCGCCTGGATCCTTTCCTGCAGCTTTTGAGGAGGCAGACCATAGATGCCCCCGTAGAACTGGAGATTTTCCATGACGCTGAGCTTGCTGTACAAAGAGAACTTCTGGGACACATAGCCGATCTTGGCCCGGGCCTGGGTACGGGCCGTCCGCAGGTTCTCCCCGGCCACACTCAGGACCCCGCTGGTGGCGGGCAGCAGACCACAGAGCATCCGGAAAGTGGTGGTCTTCCCGGCTCCGTTTGGCCCCAGGAGTCCGAACACCTCTCCTTTGTGGACTTCGAAGGAAGTATGGGACACCGCCGTGAAATCCCCGAATTTCTTTACCAGATCCCTGACGGTGATGCTCACATCATTTTGGGTGGGGTCAGAAGGTACTTTGTCTAAGGGCGCCAGGGGGATCCGTTTTTCTTCCAGGTCGGCCGCCTGGTGGAGGAGGATCATGAACCCGTCTTCCACCCGGGGCGGCACGGCTTTGGGCACCAGATTCCACCGTTCCAGGGCCGGCAGCGCCGTTCCCGGATGGGCGGCGATATAACGTACCGTACCGCTCTGGGGCACCGCATCGATGATTTCCTCCTTGTCATCCAGCAGAGAGCCTTGGAGCACCCGGTACGGCAGACCTGCAGGAGGATTCACTTCAAAGCACTTTCCCGCCGCCACCTGGCTGAGGCCCTCCGGAGTCCCATTGAACAGGATGTTCCCCTCGTTGAGCACATAGACTTCATCGCACATGGCCGCCTCGTTCATATAGGCCGTACAGACAATGACGCTGAGATGTTCCTCCTGGACCATCTGGTTGATGATGATCCACAGGTCCTTCCGGGACAGGGGATCCACCCCTACGGTAGGTTCGTCCAAGAGCAGCAGATCCGGAGACCGGACAAGGGTACAGGCCAGTCCCAGTTTCTGCTTCATGCCCCCGGACAGTTTCCCGGCCAGCCGTCCGGTAAAAGGGGCCAGACCGGTCATGTCCAGGAGTTTGGCAAACCGGGTTTTCCGCACGTCATCCGGAACCCCGTGGAGATCCGCATACAGATCCATGTTCTCCTGGATGGTCAGGTCTTCATAGAGGCCGAATTTCTGGGGCATGTAACTGATCCGGGACTGGATTTCCGAGGCGTCCTTCACCGAATCCAGCCCCAGCACCTTCAGGCTTCCTCCTGTGGGATCCATGAGCCCGCAGATCAGACGCATGGTGGTGGTCTTGCCGGCTCCGTCAGGACCGATCAGGGCGGTCATTTTTCCTTTTTTTGCCAGGAAATCCATCTGTTTCAGCGCATGGGCTTTTCCCTGCTTGTCATCAAAGAGTTTGTCCAGTTTTTCAGCTTGGACCACCCATTCAGTCATGGCTCTGCTCCGTGTCGATCTTCACCGTGGCGGGCATCCCCATCCGCAGCACATTGTCCGGATCGGTCACATAGACACGGACTTCGTACAGCAGGGAAGTACGCAGCTCCGTGGTCTGGACCGTCTTGGGGGTGAATTCCGCCGTAGAGGAAATATAGCCGATCTGCCCTTCGATGGGGTCCTTGGGATGGCTGTCCGTATAGACCCGGGCCTTCATCCCTTCATAGATCCGTCCCAGATCCTTTTCGCTTACATAGACCCGGACCCATTTTTTATCATTGAGAGACAGTTTGAACACCGGTTTCTGGGGAGAAGCCATGTCCCCCACTTCCAGCAGCCGGGACCGGATGACCCCGTCCGCCGGCGCCTTGAGTTCCGCCTGGCTCAGCAGATAATCGATGTGTTTGGCATCTTCCTGGAGGGCTTTCAGCTGGGCTTCTCCGCCGGCCACATCTTCATCCCGGGGACCGGCCTGGGCCTTTTCGTATTCCTGCCGGGCCGCTTCCGCCTGGGCTGCCGTCACATCCACCTTGGTCCGGGCCGCATCCCGGTCCTGTTTGCTGACGGATTTCCCCTGGGAAGAGGCAAAGGCATTCTCCACCCGTGCCAGGTCCTGCCGGGCCTGGTCGGCCTGGGCCGCCGCTTCATCGGCCTTAGCCCGGGCCGCCTCCAGGTCTTCTGCCCGGGTGCCGTTGTGGAGTTTGTCCACCACGCTCTGCTGTGCGGCGATCTGGGCCTGGAGCTTGCTCTTCTTGATCTTCAGTTCTTCCGTATCCAGCCGGGCCAGCACCTGGCCCTTTTTGACCTTGTCCCCTTCTTCCACCAGTTCTTCTGCGATCCGGTCACTTTCCCGGAAGGCCACCGCCACTTCCCGTACATCCACATTTCCGTAGAGCGTCAGCTGCCGGGCCGCCTTTTTGGCCTGGTACTGCTGGTACCCGTAGCCCCCCAGCCCGCAGGCCAGTACCACCACGGCCACTGCTGCCGCCAGTTTCTTTTTATCCTGTAAAAGTGTGTTCCAGAATGCCATCATTTACCCTTCCCTTCTGCCCTGCTGATTTCTGCCTGTTCCCCGTCCGACAAAGGTTTCCAGCCGCCGCCCAGGGCTTTGTACAGATGGATCAGATCCGCCAGTTCCTGGCCCCGGCTCCGGTTCTCCTGTCGTTTCATGGTCAGCAGGGTCCGTTCGCTGTCCAGCACCGGCTGGTAATCACTGAGTCCCGCCTGGAACCGGTTTTCCGCCAGGTCAAAGGCTCCCTGGGCGTTGTCCACCCCGGCACTCAGTTTATCCTTCCGCTCTTTTTCCTGGACGATGCCGGTCATGGCGTCCTGGACTTCTCCGGCCGCCTTCAGTACCGTATTCTCATACTGGGCCTGGTATTCTTTGGCCCGGGCGTCCTGCAGCTTCACATTCTGCCGCAGCTGCCCTCCATGGAACAGGGGAAACGTGAAGGAAGGGGCAATGGCAAAGGAATGGGCCCCGGACCCGAACAGGTTCCCTCCGCCCAAGGTGATCAGCCCCAGGAAGCCTCCCAGGGTGAACCGGGGCTTCAGTTCGGCCCGTGCTTCTTTGGTCCGGGCGATCTGGGCCTCCAGCCGTTCTTCCGCAGCCCGGATATCCGGGCGCTGACGCATCAGGTTGGCGGGAATGGCATGATACAATTCCGGATCGATTTCCGGCAGATCCTCCGGCTCCAGCAGATCAGTCAGCTGGCCCGGTTCCGTTCCCGTCAGGATGGACAGCCGGGTGAGGGTTTCCTGGATAGCCTGCCGGATTTTAGGGATTTCCGCCCGAGTGTTCTGTTCCTGGGTCCGCATGGCTTCCAGGGGATAGGCGCTGATCAGTCCGGCCTGATAATTGGTCTGGAGCAGATCTGCCTTTTCCCCTTCCAGGGCTGCATGGCGTTCCAGAAGATCCAGATCCTGCTGAAGGGTCCGGAGGGATACATAGTTGAGGGCCGTCTCCGCACTGAGGGTCACCCAAGTACTGTAGAGAGCTGCATGCTGGGCCGCCAGGTTATGAGCGGCACTCTGTTTTTTTGCTTTCAGCCGCCCAAAGAAATCCGGTTCCCAGGAGGCATCGATGCCCAGCCCGGCCACGGAAGAATTCCGTTCGGGCGGGTTGATGACCCCGGGATAGGGACTCATACCGCTGATTTTATCATTGACCCCCTGGGGGGCTTCATAACGGCCATAGGTCCCTCCCAGGTTCAGCCAGGGCAGGGCTTCCCCTTTGCTGATGCCCAGCTGGGCCCGGGCTTCTTCCACCCGGGCCTGGGCCGCCCGGAGATCCCGGTTGTTCTTCAGGGACAGATCGATCAGGGCATCCAGTTTGGGGTCCTGGAACGTCTTCCACCAGTCTGCCAGCTGCTGTTCCGTCAAAGAGGCCTCCGGTGTGGTCCGGTCATAAGCCGCCGGATGTTTCTGGGCCAGCTCCGTCCAGGAAGGCATTTTTTCTGCTTTGGGCTGGGGGTTCTTCTTTCCGGCCTGGGCCGGCTGCATCAGCCCGGGTGCCAGGGTAAGGGAAAGCCCCACAACCACAGGTTTCCACCATTTCATGGCCATCGCTCCTATCTGTACCAGCAAGGTAATTATTCGTCTGATTAATTATATATCCATTATAGCCCAAAACACTCCCTGTGGCAAGACGGCGAAAAAAGGGTTGCAGAATCCCACGACTTCTGTTATACTGCATTTAGTTAGTAATTACTAACTAAATTTGCCTGTATTTTCGATACAATGCTTTTTTATTTGATTTTAAATTAGTTTTAACTAACTTACTCAAAGGAGGCTCCACCCATGACCATCACGCTGGAAACAGAACTGGTGCGCCAGTGTGCACCCACCCTGGCCGGACTGAAAGCCGCCAGCCTGTTCCGCTTTGTGTTCCACCCGGAAGACAGTCCTTTTGCCCAGATTACGGAAATCCGCCGCAGCCTGGAGCCCAAGGAAATCCGCCTGGAAGTCCTGAGCTATGACTGCATCCGGCAGAGTGCCCTCCTGTATGTATACCGCCCCCACCGGCTCAGCATCCTTCTCCAGGATCCGGAAAGCAGATCCTTCCTGAAACGCCAGGGCTACGGTGGTACCACTTGTCAGGAGATCCTGGACCAGATGGCCCTGCGCCTGGCACGGCGGGACCCCTTCCCCCATGAAATCGGCATTCTGCTGGACTATCCTCTGGAAGATGTGAAAGCCTATATAGCCTCCCCCCGGGACAAAGGTGTTTGTTCCGGGTGCTGGAAGGCCTACGGAAACCGGGAACGGGCCGCCTGTTATTTTGCCAAATGCCAGAAATGCACCCGGATCTACTGGCGCTGCTACTGCGCCGGGACTCCTCTCAGCAGGCTGGCAGTGGCTTAAATAAAATGTTTGTCAGCCGGCCTGGCCGGCGGAAAGGATGGATTGAAATGAGCAAAATCGCAGTGGTATTCTGGAGCGGCACCGGCAATACGGAAGCCATGGCCAAGGCCGTGGAAGAAGGGGCCAAAGGCAAGGGGGCAGAAGTGGTGGAATACAATGCCGCCGCTTTTTCTTCTGGTGATGTGGCTCAATACGACGCCATTGCCTTCGGCTGCCCGGCCATGGGGGCGGAAGTCCTGGAAGAAGGAGAATTCCAGCCTATGTGGGATGAAGTCAAAGGCAGCCTGAAAGGCAAAAAGATCGCTCTGTTCGGCTCTTACGGCTGGGGCAGCGGAGAATGGATGGACAACTGGAAAGCCGAGGCAGAAGGAGAAGGCGCCGTGCTGGCCGCCGACCCTGTCATGGCCAACAACGCTCCGGATGATGAAGCCCTGGCTCAGTGCAAAGGGTTGGGAGAAGTACTGGCGTAAAGAGAAAAGGATAAGGGGGGTGTTGCACGTAACGTGCAACACCCCCTTGATTTGCTTGTATATTCTGAATTCCTTAATCCATATTGACAAACTAGGAAATAAAAAGTAGAATTGAACCAATTTCAAATCCATCTGCGATGAAGGAAAAGAGTAAGGAAAGGAAACTGGGGCAGCGAGCCCGGACAGTGGAAGCGGGTACAGCGTACTTTCCCCAAGTGCATTCTGGAGCAGGCAAGGCTGAAAATAGTAGGCCTTCCGGGTACGCCCGTTACCGCGTGCAGAGTAAAAGAAAAGATACTCTCAAAGGCCAGGGCGGTGACGTTTTGGCGAAGTTGGGTGGAACACGGTCAGATCGTCCCATGTGCAGAAGAAGCACAGGGGACGATTTTTTTATTCGGCTTATTAGGAGGCAGCCATGATCAAATTCATCGATATCTGTAAAACATATACAAGCAAGAAGCAAACTGTCCAGGCCCTGGATCATGTGAACCTGACCATCCAAGACGGGGACATCTACGGCATCATCGGACTCTCCGGCGCCGGGAAATCCACCCTGCTCAGCATGATCAACGGGCTGGAGGTCCCCACTTCCGGATCCGTCCTGGTGGACGGGGTGGACATCCCCAAACTTTCCTTTTCAGAGATGCTCCAGAAACGCCGAAAGATCGGCATGATCTTCCAGCAGTTCGAACTGCTGGATTCCAAGACCGTCCGGCACAACATCTCACTGCCCCTGATCATCGCCGGGGAAGACAGGAAAACCATCGAAGCCAAAGTGGACAAGATGCTGGAGTTCGTCCAGCTGGAAGACAAGGCGGATGTATATCCGGACCAGCTTTCCGGAGGACAGAAGCAGCGGGTGGGCATTGCCCGTGCCCTGATCACAGAACCCTCCATCCTGCTCTGCGATGAAGCCACCAGTGCCCTGGATCCGGATACCATGGAATCCATCCTGGATTTATTGAAAGAAATCAATCGCAAGCTCCACATCACCATTGTCATGGTCACCCACCAGATCTACGCCATCCAAAAGATCTGCCACAATGTAGCCGTCATGGAAAACGGACGGGTCATCGAAGAAGGCAATGTATTCGACATCTTCAGCAATCCCCAGCAGCGGATCACCCAGAACTTCGTCCGCAGCGTGATCCCCGATCAGATCACGCCGGCCGTCTGCAGCCGGGTCCGCAGCGAAGAAGCGGATAATTACGAAATCCTCCGGCTGAAATTCACAGGGGACAACGCCCTGGGAGACCTGGTCTACCAGATCAACCGGAAATTCCTTAAAGTACGGACCCGGATCATCCATGCCATGGTCACAGAACTGGATGAACAGACCCTGGGGATCCTGATCCTCCAGGTCATTGGCCCGGAAGAAGAGATCCAAGCTGTAGAAGCTTTCTGTAAAGAAAACCGAGTCCATTGTGAAGAGGTGAAATGCCAATATGGATTATGAATCGATCATAAATCTGGCTAAAGAACACTTTTACCAACTCCACCGCCACCCGGAACTGTCCGGAGAAGAATTCGAGACCACCCGGCATATCAAAGAGTTCTTGGACCGCCACGGCATCCCCTATTACGACCTGCCTCTGGCAACCGGTGTAGTGGCCCACTTGGGAAACGGGCAGGGACCTGTGGCAGCCCTGCGCTGTGATATCGATGCCCTGCCCATCCAGGAAGAGACCGGCCTGCCCTACCAGTCGGAAGTCCCCGGCTGCATGCATGCCTGCGGCCATGATTTCCACACCGCCAATCTCCTGGGTACGGCCCTGGCCCTGCAAGCCGGCGGGCCCATCGAGGGTACCCTGAAACTGATTTTCCAGCCGGCAGAAGAGAAATTGAACGGAGCCCTGAAGATTTTGGAAACCGGGATCCTGGACGATGTACAGGTAATCTTCGGGCTCCACTGCTGTGCCGCCTATGGACGGGGAACGGTCATCTCCCGCTCCGGTTTCATGAACGGAGCAGTGGATGAATTCCAGGTGTCTTTCCAAGGAAAAGGCAGCCATGCCTGCCGGCCCCATCTCAGCGCGGATCCGGTCATCATGCTGGGCCAGTTCATTGCCTCGGCGCAGACCATCGTCAGCCGCAACCGGCCTCCTTTCCATCCTATGATCGTAGGCATCGGCCATGTGGAAAGCGGCAGCGCCGCCAATATCATCCCCGACAAGGCCTTTGCAGAAGGGACCATCCGCTCTTTGTACCCAGAAGACAGGACCATGGCCAAAGAACGGCTGCAGACCTTGGCGGAAGGGATCGGCCGGGATTTTGGAGGATCCGCCAGTATCCGTTTCTTAGAAGGTCCCCCTGCCACCAACAATACGGCGGATTGGGTGGACTTCGTCCGGGCGACCGCCTGCCAATGCAGTCTGCCCTTTGCAGAGGCCCCCGACTCGCTTTCCGGAGAAGATTTCGCTTTCTATCAGCAAAAGATCCCCGGGGCTTTCATCCAGATGGGAACGGGGATAGGTCCCATGATGCATAATTCCCATTTCGCCATCGATCCGGAAACCTTCCGGCAATCCATTCCCTTCAGTGCAGCCCTTCTCCGGCAGGCCTTAGCAAAGCTGTCTGCCGGCAGCCGGCCCTGCACCCTTTCCTGAAAGAGGTGACCTATAATGTTTGCCAATTTACCCTGGGGCGATTTGGCCCAGGCTCTTGAAAGTACCTTGTTCATGGTGGGCTTTTCCCTTGTAGTAGGCACCATCCTGGCCACCATCCTGGCGCTCATCCTGGTCCTGACCAATGAAGGAGGCCTTTTGGAGAACAAAGTGGTCTATACCCTTTTGAACTCTGTGGTCAGTTTTTTCCGCAGCCTTCCCTTCATCATCCTGATGACCTTCATCTTTCCCTTCACCAAGTTCATCGTAGGCACGAGAATCGGCGTAAAAGCCGCTCTGGTCCCCCTGGTGGTGTTCATCGTCCCCAGCCTGGCCCGTCTCTATGAAAACTCCCTGCTGGGGGTGGATAAAGGAATCATCCGTGCCGCCAAAGCCATGGGCGCCAATTACTTCCAGATCGTCCGTTATTTCATCCTGCCGGAAGCCAAAAGCTCCATGATCCTGTCCACCACCATCGGCACCATCGGCCTGATCTCCGCCTCTGCCCAGGCGGGTGTCATCGGAGCCGGCGGCATCGGGGACATGGCCCTGACCTACGGCTATGAACGGATGGATGTGCCGGTGATGCTGGCCACCGTATTCATCCTGGTGGTCTTCGTCCAAATCGTACAGTTCCTGGGCAATTATTTTTCCAAACGAGCCCGGAATCATTAAAAAAGGAGTTGTTGATGATGAATCTCACCGTATTTCGTAAAAAAAGCCTGCTAAAATTGGCCGGTGTCCTGGCCCTCAGCACCCTGCTCCTGGCTGCGGCCGGCTGCGGCAGTTCCAGCAAAGAAGCCTCTTCCGGCAAAGCCAAGGAGACCAAAGAACTGAAGTACCGGGTAATGCCTACCGCCACTTCTGATCTGTTCGATGGGGGCATCAAGCCCATCCTGGAAAAGAAGGGCTACAAACTGACCCCGGTGAAGATCACCGATTCCATCCAGCGAGAAATGGCTCTGGATGAAGGAAAGATCGATTTCCATGTAGATGCCCACAAGGCCTGGATCGATCAGGTGAACAAGAGCAAAGGGACCCATCTGACTGCCATCCTGCCGCTCCCTACCGTACCCACTGCCATCTATAGCGGCAGCAAGAAGACGTTGGAGGAAGTGGCACCGGGAGATGTGATCGCCATCCCCAATGACGCTTCCAACCTGGCCCGGGCCTACCAGCTGCTGGAACAGCTGGGCTGGATCAAACTGGATCCTTCCAAAGACAAGGATCATGTGACCGGAAAAGATATCGTGGAGAATCCCAAGAACCTCCAGTTCAAGGAAATGAAGGGACCGTCCATCAACACCATCCGGTCCGATGTGGCCTACATCATCCTGAGAGGTTCGGACGCCTACAATGCCAAGATCGATTTCAAGAGCGCTCTGTTCGCCGAAAATCCTGATTCCATCAAGGATTCCATGCGGATCGCCCTTTGCATTGCAGATAAGAACAAGGACGCCCAGTGGGTGAAAGACATCATCGAAGCGTACAAATCTCCGGAATTCAAAGAATATGTAAAGAAAACCGGCAATTTCTGGCTTCTTCCAGACTACATGAAATAATTTATCTGAAGAATATCAAAGGAGGAAATGACAATGGCAATGAATTTAACAGGTTCCTGGGTGGCAATGCCCATCCCTTTCAAAAAGAATGGTGACATCGATTTCGACGGATTCAAGGTCCTGATCGACCGGCAGATCCAGTACGGGACCCATCAGCTTTTCGTCCTGGGTTCCGCAGCGGAAGTCACCCTGCTGACCCCGGACGAGAAAAAGGAAATCATCAAACAGACCATCAAGATCGTGGATCATCGGATCCCTGTCTTCTTCAGTGCCGCTTCCAACGACACCCAGGGGGAGATCGAAATGGCCAAATTCGAAGAAGAACAGGGTGCGGATGGTGTCATCTTCACAGTGCCTCCCTATGTGCTGATTCCTCAGGAAGACGCCTTCAAGCATCTGGATACGGTGATGAGCGCCACCAGCCTGCCGGTGGGGATCTACAACAACCCCTCCCGCTTGGGCGTCCAGGTAGAGCCGGAAACCATCGCCCGTCTGGCGGAACGCCATCCCAATTTCGTGGTGGATAAGGAAGCCACCGGCAGCAACTACCAGCTGGTCCAGGTCCAGCGGCTGACCAAAGGGAAAGTCAAGATCATGTGCTGCGACTCTCCTTACTACTCCATCGTCCTGCCCACCCTGGCCGTGGGCGGCACGGGCCTGGCCAACATCGGCGGGAACATCATCCCAGAAGAAGCAGCCAAGTATGCCCGTCCCTGGACCAGCATCGACATCGTGAACGAAGGCCGGGAAGAATACTTCAAGTACTTCCCCCTGCTCTGCGAGCTGTATGAAGTCTCCAATCCTGTGGTGATCAAGGCCGCCCTGAATCTCCTGGGCCTGCCTGGAGGTTATGTCCGTCGTCCCTATCAGGATTATGACGGAGAAGGGCTGAAACGGCTGGAAAAAATCATGACGGAACTGGGCGTCATGGAAAAATACAGTGTGAAATAAATGACGGAGTTTGCAGAAGTCTTCGTCGACCAGGGGCAGGACATCCGGAAGACCATCGAAGCCTTCATCATCGAAAAAGGCTGGAAAGAAGTGATCGTGGTCAATGCCATCGGGTCTGTGAAGGACCTGATCCTGGCCGCACCCATCCGCAACGAACTGCCCCTGAAAGTGGGCCGGACCCCCTGCTATGGTGCCGCGGAGATCCTTTCCTTCACTGGAGAGATCATGGTCAAGGATCGGATGGATCCCCAGCTCCGCCAGGTATATCCGGATACGGACAGTCCTCTCTTCATCCACATCCACGCCAGCTGCGCCAGGGCCGGCGGACAGGTCATGGGAGGAGGACTCTGGGGCGGCACGGCCTTCCGGAGCTTGCGAGTGTTCCTTCGGCCGTTGGAATAAAGGGAATGGCCTATTCTCCGCACCGTTACGGACACCGTCCTTGGAAAGCTGGTATTGAATAAAAAACGGGGCTGTGGAAACTGTCGGCCTTTGCTTGTCGGCAGTTTCCCACAGCTCTTTTTTTACCCTCCTAGGCCTTTTGGGGACATCCCCAGATTGTGAGATAGAGAAATGTACAACAACGTAAAAGAAGTATTCGACCGGGCACTGGCTCCTTTCCCAGGGGTGAAATGGGCCTGCTGTCCTTTGGATTTCTCCCAATGGAAAGAATCTGGAAAATACAATTACGCCCTGCTGGTCTATGCCCCCTACGACGAAATCATGACCATCTGGAAATACAAGGAGCTCCGGCAGGCGGCCCAGAAGAGGCGCCGTTCCGCAGCTATGAAAGAAGTTGCCGCCGCTTTGGAAAAAGCTGCCAAGGCAGCAGGGATCCCCTTCCTGATTCCGCCGGTGACCCGGGACAATATGTCCCCGCCTTACAAGATGAGCCTCTCCAGCAAGGAAGTAGGAGTCCGTTCCGGGGTGGGCTGGATCGGCCGCAGCGACCTCTTGATCACCTATGATTACGGTCCCCGGATCGAGACAGTCAGTGCCGTATTCTATGCGGACCATATGGAAACCCTGCCCCCTGTCACAAAGAACCAATGCGGGGACTGCAGCCTCTGCGTCAAAGCCTGTCCCTTCCATCTGATCACCGGCAAGACTTGGAAGGAAGGCACGCCTCGGGAAGAACTCCTGGATTACCACAACTGCAGCGTCCAGCGGGATCTCCTTGGCCGGAAGATGGGCTTGGGCCGGAAATTCATGTGTGCCCGCTGCCTGCTGGCCTGTCCCGTGGGCGTGGAAAATATCCAGAAACTGAACGCATCTCTGGAAAGAGAGGAGGAAAATGGATGTACTGCCTGTTCTGCCGATTCGTGAACCGGGAACTCCCCTGCGGCATCGTCTATGAAACGGACCAGGTACTGGCCTACCAAGATTGGAACCTGTGGGCCGATCTCCACATCATCGTATTCCCCAAGGCCCATATCGGACTGAAGGACAAGGATACGGATGCCTACCAGCAGGCGGTGGCTGCCGTGGAAGCCGCGGTGCCGGAAATCGAAAGGATCTGCGGTATGGCAAAGGTCTTCCAGATCATCCGCTGTGAGCGAGAACCCCATATCACCCAGAATCTGGACCATTTCCACTACCATATCCTGGGCAGTACCGACCCGAAGGCCCAGCCTCCAGCACATCCCCAATGATGCCTCCAATCTGGCCTGCTCCTACCAGCTGCTGGAACGGATGGGCTGGATCAAATTGAATCCGTCTAGCAACAAGAACCAAGCTACCAAAGCGGATATCGTAGAAAATCCCAAACATCTCCAGTTCCGGGAGATGAAGGGTCCCACCATTGCCAATATCCGTTCTGATGCTGCCTACATCGTCCTGAGAGGGTCCGATGCCTACAATGCCAAGATTGATTTCAGTTCCGCCCTGTTCCCGGAATCCGCGGATACTATGAACCCCCGGATGCGCATGTGTCTCAGCATCCAGGAAAAGAATAAGGAGCAGCCGTGGGTCAAAGACCTGATCGAAGCCTATAAGTCTCCAGAATTCAAGAAGTTCATGGAAACCCAGAGCAAGATCTGGATCCTGCCGGATTATTTGAAATAAAGGAAGAGGCTGTTGCACGTCCTGTGCAACAGCCTCTTTTTAGAAGAAAAAATGGAACACTTTCATGAAACAATACAGGATCCCGCTGGCGATCAGAGGGCCCACCGGCACTCCTTTGAAGAACACCACCCCGATGATGGTCCCCACCATCAGGGAAGCCACCACTTCTGGATCCGCTGTCATCAGCTCGGCCCCCCACCGGCCGAAAAGGGCCACGATACATCCCATGACCAAAGAAGCGATCCCCATAGGCGATTTGAATACGTTTAGGATATCGGAAATGCCCAGGGCGCCAGTAGCGATAGGTGTCAGCATAGCGGCGGTCAGGACGATGACGCCCCAGTTCAGGCCATGACCACCGAAAAACAGCAGTTTGTCCTGGGGCAGCACCACTTTCAGGATCACCAGGAGGATCGCGGACCAGGCAACGGTATTGTTATGGCTCACAAACCCAATGAGGGCCATCGCACCTAAAATCAAGTAAGGTTGGAGATTCTGCATAAAGATTCCTTTCTTTAAAAATAGTATTTATTTTATTTTACCTTTTTTACCATAAATTGGCAATCTGCCTGGGTCCAAAGAACTCATCACCTATTGCAGAAACTTTACTTACTCTCAAAAAATAGTCTTGTTATAGGCATGTCCATTCCCTTGTATTAGGGGATTCTATCATAAGTAAAGTGCTGTACATATCACGGTAGTCACGATCCAAAAAATGATCATCAACGGGATTCCACATTTCATATAATCTTTCATGGTATATCCCCCTGCATCCCAAACCAGAAGATTAGGACCAGTGCCAAAGGGTGTCGTAAACACACCAGAAGCAGCTACAGATACTGCCATAGCTCCTGCCAGAGGATTGATACCTGCAGCTTGACAGGTCATGATAGCAATAGGCAGTACAAGGACTGTTGCAGAGGAATTAAGAAGGAACTGGGTAAGGATCAACATCAATAAGGTGATTCCTGCAATTAAAGCAACTGGCGGCAGACCGGACAATACTGGTTTCAAAAGGGTCACAAAATATTCTGCAGCTCCCGTTTTGACCAAAGCGGTACTCAACGGAAAAATTCCTCCTACTAAGAATACGGTTACCGTACTAAATGAATTAACTGCTTCCTTTACGGTAAGACACCCTGTCAGTACAATCGCAATCGCACCAAGTACTCCACAAATCTGAGGTGCAATGATATTGGTGGCCATTCCTATGACAACAAGGGCAAATATTCCACCCACCAAAGCCATTTTTTTAGGGTTATGTTCTGCGGTCCTTCCTTCTCCCTTAATCTTGATATCCTTATCCGGCAGCAGTTTTGTCCCTGCAAGGATCATATACAGGGTACCGATGATCAAAAGGGGTATTCCAATATATGCATATTCAAAAAAAGTGAATTCCCGCAGTTTCATACTGGCCAAAATGCCGTTGGTTACAATATGTGGAGTCGTTCCAATCAGGGTAATCGTGCCTCCCAAAGAACAGAAATAGGCCAATGCCATCAGCAGCTTCGATTTAGAGACTCCGGCTTTATCTGCCATAGCCCCAACAATCGGCATAAGGCAGGCACAGGACCCCGTATCGTTCAGGAATGCGGATAATCCTCCTGCCACAATTCCGGTCCCTACGATAAGGCCCTTTTCATTTTTCCCCAGCAGCCCTATGATTTTCCCTCCGATATAATCCGCCAGCCCACTTTTGAACAAGGCTTCCCCCACAACAGTGAGCCCTAGAAAAAACACGACTGTTGTATTGGCAAACTGCATAAAGGCGCTGCCAGCGGGAATGATTTTAAAAGCGGCTAAAACACAAGGGATCAGTGCACCTAAAATCAAAGGATCAAGGCATTGCGTAATCAAACAAACCATGGTAAACACAAAAATACCACAAGTCAGTAAAGCAGCTGTTGTCATGACTCTGGCCTCCTATCTAATTGTTGACAGACAATCTGCATTGTCCCGGAATGCACGGATCTCTGCATCAGTCGAATGCACAGAAATGGAACAATACGGTGCCAAGATATAAGGAAGATTACGGTTGGCTGCGACACAAGCCCGAGTTTCCTCAGCAATGGTCTTTTCCGCATGATTCCCGAAAGTCATTTCATCGACACCACCCATGGGGATGATTTTATCCAGGAATTTACTTCCCTCTTTAAGCGAAGGATTCCCTTCAGCGCCCTGGTCCCAATGAAGGATATCAATGGGAAAGTCTGCAAAACGCTGAGGATTGCTCTGGATGCCACAAGTATGGTAAATCACTTTCCCTCCGTCCTTCTGCACTTCTTTCAGGAATTTCAGGTCATACTTTTTAATGTATGTCTCCCATTCATCCAGGGTCATGAAGTTTTCTCTTGCCCAAGAAACTCCGGCATAGAACACCCCGTCAGCTCCTCTTTCTCGAAGGGCTTTCCAATAAGATATATAGGTATCCGTAATATTTTCCAACGCATCCTGCAGTTCCTTTGCCCGATCTTTCATAATCGTGAAGATTTCATTTTCCTCCCGTTTTGCCGGAAAATGTCTTCTGACAAACTGGCAATCGAACACTCCGGAGATAACCTGCAGAGGAGTGAATAATGTCTGGAACACAGGGATTTCTCCCTGGAAATGATCCGTAATTTTCTGGACAACACTGATCTGTTCCTGTAAATAAGGATTATCTATCCTTTTTTCTGTAAAAATACCCAAATCCACCTTGCCATTGACATTCTTCAATTTCGTTGGAAATACTTCTTGCTGATAATGGTCAAAGTCAAAACGGTCACCCCATACTTCCTGCATATAAACGGCAGAGGGATGGATCTTAATAAAGTCCCAGTCATATTTCTCCTGCCAACCAATCATAGTCTCTGCTAATTTTTCCATATTCCCTTCAATCTGAGGAAAATGGCGGTAAGCAGTTACTGGAGGTCGGTCAGTAACGATTCCGTCTAAGGTTGCCATGATTCTTTCTTTATGCGAGTATCTCTCCATTTTTCATTCTTCCTTTCTCATCCTGCGCTCTTACAGCAAATCAGCCGAAATATCAGCATTGCCCAACATAGTATTCAAGATTTCAATATCTGTCTGTTTCATTCCCTCCCTTCCCAAATAACCAATATTACGGATAGTCGTTTCGATATCCCTTCCAACTAAACCTTCCCCTGCCTTGAATACCTGGCCACGCATGCTCATATAATGCCCTACCAAGGCTCCGTGGACTGCCGCCGCAATCTTGGCAGCACAGCTGGGTTTCGCCCCATCACAGACGATTCCGCCTACGTTGCACAAAGTATTGGTAATTGTATCCGCCACATGCTGATAATCTCGGGCCGCAATCCAGGTTATCGCTGCCCCTGCCCCACAGGCTGCATTCACAGAACCGCAAAAAGCGGAAAGAGGCCCGATAAAATGCTTGATATAAACAGAAATCAAATCTCCTACAATCAGGGCCCGCAGTGTCTCATCATGAGAAAGGCCCCACTCTTCGGCATAGACCAGGATGGGCATGGTCACGGTGATACCCTGGTTCCCGCTTCCAGCATTGATGACTACAGGTTTAGGGCAGCCACTCATCCGGGCATCGCTTCCAGCCGCAGCAGCCGCTTCTGCCCGTGTCATAACACTGTCCCCGATATTTTCCGAGATGATCTTTCCCACTTGGGTTCCCCAGGGGTGGGTCAGTCCTTCTCGGCTGATGGCAGTATTATCTCGGATTTGTGCTTCCAGTACATCCTTCACCTTCTTCAGATCCACCTCTGCCGCATATTCCAAGATCCCTTTGAGAGACATCTGATTCCGTTCCGCACTCTGGCTGTATCCTTTTTCAATTTCCTGACTTTGATCATAAAGGATATTTCCATCCTGGATGATTTTGCAGATATTGGTGTGATTTCCAGAAAGGATTACTTCTGAACTATGGACTTTTCCCCAGAGTTTCACATCGATATACAGACCGGGCACCCCTTCTACTAGGCCCACATTGCATACGTCCCGGGCAACCAATTCACGACAGGCTTCCCGTTGGGCATCGGTGACCCCAGCAATGACTTCCAGTACTTTAGAAGGATCACCGCCGCAGATTCCCAGAGCTGCTGCAGCCGGAATTCCCTTTTGTCCATTGGAATTAGGCACTTTCACCCCTTTGACATTCTTGATGATGTTCCCAGAACAGTCCACTTCGTACCGTTCCACGTCTTCTGGCAGATAGCTTTTTGCTTTTGCAGCCGCATAAGCAATGGCGATTGGTTCCGTGCATCCCATAGCCGGAATCAGTTCTTCATGGAGGACCCTGGTATAGATATCCTTTTTATCCATTGTTGTTCACCTCTTGAATAATATCTTTGATTCTATTTAAGATAGTATCATTAATCATATCAGTTGTAAAGAATTTTCTGTGATATTAAATTTCATAGCAAATAAGGTCATCGAAAGGAACTCTCCTTCCAATGACCTTATACAATAAATATGATGGAATAGCCTCAGCTTCCCTAAGAAGCCTCTTGATCCTCAACCTGCAAAACTAGACCAGACCTTCCGGAAAAGCTTTAAGTATTCTACAAGCTTCTCCGGATCCCTTTGCCGCAGCGCACCTAATAGCATCTCATGATTCATACAGTCATTTTTGATGGGAATTTTCTTGGAATCTGCCCCCTGTCCCCAATGGAATTGTGCATAAGCTCTCGTCAACCGTTTGAAACAAGCGTCGATTTGCTCTTCCACATAGCGATTGCCGCAAAAATGGATCATTTTTTTATGAAAAGCCACATTGGCTTCCCAATGTTCTCTGGGGGAAACTTCCTCTTCCATACAAGCGCGGTTCAATTCCTCCAATTCGGAAATCTGTCCTTCAGTGAAAAATCCGGCCCGCTCCTGTAGGATACCCACTTCTATATAATACCGATATGACAGCATTTCATAAATATCATCAAGGGTAAGCCTTGTCACTTCATATCCATATCTTGGAATGCTTCTCACCACATGATCTGCACAAAGAGAAACCAAGGCTTCCCGCACAGGAGATTTGCTGCAGTGATATTTATCGATGAGTTTTTTTTCATTCAGGACATCGCCAGGCACCAGGATGCCTTCATAAATATCTTCCATTATGGCATCATAAACCTGATCTTTCAAATTTGATTTATTCAAGCTCAGATCCTCCAACAGTACGTATTTCATTTATTGTACCATATATACTGTAGATGAGTTCAATCCACGCAAAATAAAAAGAGACCGAAAAGAAAGGATTCCTCCTCTCTTCTCGGTCTCTCTTCTCTGGTGCAGCAGAAATTATTTCAGTTCTACGGTAGCGCCAGCTTCTTCCAGTTTGGCTTTCATGGCTTCAGCATCAGCTTTAGCAACATGTTCTTTGATGGCGTTAGGAGCAGCATCAACAGCAGCCTTAGCTTCTTTCAGGCCCAGGCCGGTCAGTTCCCGGACAACTTTGATGACGTTGATCTTGCTGGCACCAGCTTCTTTCAGGATAACGTCGAAGTCGGTCTTTTCAGCAGCAGCAGCGCCGGCAGCAGGAGCAGCAGCCACAGCAACAGGAGCAGCAGCGCTGACACCGAACTTGTCTTCCATGGCTTTAACCAGGTCGGCCAGTTCCAGAACAGTCATATTTTCAATGGCTTCCATAATTTGATCTTTATCCATTTTTCATACCTCCAAAATTTTTAAATGAAATGGGTAATAGGTTTACTCAGGCGACAGAGTCAGCCTGTTTTCCGATTAAGCAGATTCCTGCTCTTTCTTTTGCCGTACAGCTTCCAGGGTATACACAAAGTTGCGGATAGTCCCTTGCAGTACGTTGACCAGCCCGGAAATAGGGGCCTGCATGCTGCCAACCAGTTTGGCCAGCAGTTCTTCTCTGGAGGGCAGTTCTGCCACAGCCTTGACTTCGTCCAGGCCGATGACTTTCCCATCCAGGATACCAGCTTTGATTTCCAGAGCTTTATGATCCTTGCTGAAGTCGTTCAGGATCTTGGCAGGAGCCACGGGATCTTCTGGAGAGAAGGCCACAGCCGTATTGTGTTCCAGATAAGCATCCAGTCCTTCGATGCCGGCTTCCTGGGCAGCAATACGGATGAAGGTGTTTTTGGCAACCATGTACTTCACACCAGCTTCACGCATCTTGCTTCTCAGCTCAGTATCTTCTGCTACGGTCAGACCGCAGTAGTCAACCAGGACGATTCCCTTGGAACTGGTCAGCAGGTCTTTCAGCTCAGCGACTTTTCCAGCTTTTTCAGGTCTAATATCATGCATCAGTAGTACACCTCCTTGCGTCAGAGTTTTATTAATCAACGAAAAGACCTCTCGGCGGGTCAGCCGGAGGTCATGTTTATCAACACTCCGACCTAGGCAGGTGAATGGTTCGTTAGGCTTCCGCGCCTGCTGTCTTGGGTCCGATGGTCATTTTCTATTTGATTATTTGTTGCTGTCGGCTTTCAGTACGTCAACAGGAACGCCAGGGCCCATAGTAGTACTCAGGGTCACGCTCTTGATGTACTGGCCTTTTGCGCCGGAGGGTTTCACTTTGATCAGGGTGGTGATCAGAGTCAGATAGTTTTCCAGCAGCTTGTCAGCGTCAAAGGAAACCTTGCCGATGGCAGTCTGTACGTTACCGGCTTTGTCGGTACGGTACTCGATCTTACCAGCTTTGATTTCGTTGACGGCACGAGTGACATCCATGGTCACAGTACCCACTTTGGGGTTAGGCATCAAGCCTTTGGGGCCCAGGATCTTACCCAGACGACCAACCGTACCCATCATATCAGGAGTAGCTACGCAGACATCGAAGTCGGTCCAGCCGCCTTTGATCTTTTCTACGTATTCATCCGTGCCAACAAAGTCAGCGCCGGCTGCTTCAGCTTCTTTTGCTTTAGCGCCTCTTGCGAATACCAGCACAGTCTTAGATTTGCCAGTGCCGTTCGGGAGAACCAAAGCCCCGCGGACCTGCTGGTCAGCGTACTTGGGATCTACGCCCAGACGGACAGAAACTTCCACCGTGCTGTCGAATTTGGTCACAGAAGTCTGTTTTACCAGTTCTACTGCTTCCTTGGGGGAATATGCCTTGCCAGCTTCGATGAGCTTTGCGGCGTCGGTATATTTCTTACCAGCTTTACTCATTGTTTGTTCCTCCTTGTGGTCAAGCGGCTTTTGCCTCCCACAGATTGTCAGACATTAGTCTTCTACAGTAATACCCATGCTCCGGGCAGTACCTTCGACCATGCGCATAGCAGCTTCTACAGAGCCAGCGTTTAGGTCTTTCATCTTGCTTTCAGCGATTTCCCGAACTTTGTCCCGTTTAATGGTAGCGACTTTGTTCTTGTTGGGTTCGCCAGAAGCCTTTTCGATACCACAAGCTTTCTTCAGCAGCACAGCTGCGGGAGGAGTCTTGGTCACGAAAGTAAAAGAACGATCTTCAAAAACGGTGATTTCAACAGGGATGATCAAGCCAACCTGTTTCGCAGTCCGTTCGTTGAAGTCTTTTACGAAGGCCATGATGTTGATACCAGCCTGGCCCAGTGCCGGACCTACGGGAGGTGCCGGAGTTGCCTTACCAGCAGGTACCTGCAGTTTAACCATCTTTACGACTTTCTTAGGCATAATTTACACCTCCTTACTTATTCAATAGCTTCCACTTGGGTGAATTTAACTTCAATGGGAGTCTCACGTCCGAACATCTCGACCATGACTTTGATCTTCTGCTGTTCGTCGTTGATCTCCGCTACCGTCCCCACCATATCAGTAAAGCCAGGAGCTTTGATGCGGACAGTATCATTCAAACCTACAGGGCATTCCATCCGGACAACAGGCGCTGCGGCTTCCTTGCCTGCAGCCTTTCCGCTGCCTTCTTTGGGCTGTGCCCCAAGGATGCGTTCAACTTCACGGTCAGATAAGGGAATGGGTTTCGTGCCAGTGCCGACGAAGCCGGTTACACCAGGGGTGTTCCGCACAGCATACCAAGTCCGATCGTCCACGATCATTTCGATCAGGACATAGCCCGGGAATACTTTCCGTGCCACGATCTTCTGCTTGTCATCCTTTGCGTCCACTTCATTCTGCATGGGAACCAGCACCTGGAAGATCTGTTCTTCCATGCCCAGGGAATGGATCTTGCTTTCCAGATTCATCTTGACCTTATTCTCATAACCGGAATAAGTATGAATGACATACCAGTGCTTTTGACCTTCCATGCTTATTGCACTCCCATCACTAAGCGAAACAGTACGGATAAGATAGCATCAATGGCCCAGATCAAGAAAGCAGAAAAGAGAGAAGAAACAATGACCGTAATGGTGTATCCGATCAGTTCTCGCTTTGTCGGCCAGGTCACCTTTTTCATTTCGGTTTTCACTTCTCGGAAAAAGCCACCTGCACCAGAGGGGCTTTTCGCTTCCGGGGTGAACTGAGATGCTGCCATAGTATCGCTCCACCTTATTTCGTTTCTTTATGCATCGTATGCTTCTTGCAGAATCTGCAATACTTCTTGATTTCGATACGTTCCGTATCGTTCTTTTTATTCTTCGTAGTCTGGTAGTTACGCTGTTTGCATTCAGTGCAAGCCAGGGTAATACCCACACGGTTTCCAGCTGCCATTCCTTAACACCTCACTTACATTCAAACTCTTGATTCCCAAAAGCCGCCTATAAAGACTATCATAGAACTGTCAAGATGTCAACAAAAAACTGAGGCCGATGGATTGGTCGGCCTCAAGTTTTACATCCTCAGTTTGGATTAGCCTTCGATTTCGGTAACGACACCGGCGCCAACGGTATGGCCGCCTTCACGGATAGCGAAACGCAGACCTTGTTCGATAGCGATCGGGGTGATCAGTTCCACATCCATCACCACGTTATCCCCAGGCATGACCATTTCGGTGCCTTCAGGCAGGTGAGCTACCCCAGTAACGTCGGTGGTACGGAAGTAGAACTGCGGACGGTAG
>Ga0129307_1000265_pt1 | contig 91162 bp, 108 predicted proteins | sample P1105metagenome_FD_94437 | JGI IMG/M metagenome (GOLD analysis project Ga0129307, IMG submission 94437) | Capybara group fecal microbial communities from Wisconsin, USA - P1105 metagenome | ecosystem: Host-associated > Mammals > Digestive system > Large intestine > Fecal | place: USA: Wisconsin...
AAATCTAAGCTGGGATGGCTCAGCCCAGTGGATTACCGTTTACGTCATGCCGCAGCATAAAAAACGGTAGTAGCAAATAATTGCTACTACCGTTAAGGTCTAACTTTATGGGGTCACTACAGACGGCTGTCCTTGTTTTTATGTATTCAGCTTGTTTTTACATATTCAGTTGTCCTGGCAGTACCAGCTTTTCCTTAACAGGAAAGCCACGGTTGCGGTAGATGCCTACTCCAATGGCTACAGTTATCATATCGGTGGCAAGCTGTGAGGTCAGTACACCGTCAAGACCAAAGAGGTTTGGCAGAAGAGCCAGGGCATCTATTGCCTGTTTTGTTCAGCATTATTTATATCATTCAGCAAATCTGCCAGCGTAATTCTGGAAAAATCCTCCAGCATGTGCTCCTTCACCATGGATAATCTGCTCCCCAGCACCTGCTGAATATTGCGGCCCACAGGACATTGGGGATTTGGATTATCCTGAATATGAAATAAATCTTCATCATCTTCAACAGCATTAAATATTTCCTGTAGTGTTATTTTTTCAGGATCCTTTACAAGCTTTGCCCCGCCCACGCCTGCTGCTACTTCCACTAATCCCGCAGATTTCAGCTGTCCCAGGGTTTTGCGGATAATAACCGGGTTGATATTGACACTGGAGGCAAGAAAATTAGAAGTGGTTTTAAAAACACCATCAAACTTTGCGATACATAACAATATTTGTGCTGCCACAGGCATACGAAATGAAAACTGCATAATAATTCTCCTTAAAGATAAAGACTCATTGTAATTCATGGTATTACAATGAGTCTTTATTGTCAATTATGCTTACTGAAACAGAAAACCTGCACTCATTTCCAAATAATTTACTCCCTCATAATCAGGGAAGGCATTTTTTACTTGCTGTATAAAATCATCCTTGTCCTTGCATTGAACAGCCAAATCCTTTACTTTGAGGAGATACTGAATTTTTGTAGCTACAGCATCCTGTCCCTCAGGGGTATGATGGCTGGTAAGAATCATCTGGTAATTTGCTGCCTGATACCGCTTCATGTCGTTAAGCTCAGCATCAATATAATCTATGCTTGGCAGAATATTGTGTACCTTGGCACCCAGCATGTGGCGATATACTATTCCCAGAGCAGGGATTTCCACGCTATAATCTTCATCAGCCGTTGGCAAAATGTTAAATTCTATACCAGCTACATTCACAGAATCTCCAATCTTAACAATAGTAGCCTTGTTAGGGAGGTTAGTATCAACGCTGTCGCCAAAAGCCTGAACAAAATTATCAGTCAGTGCCTTAACACCACCCTTTTCGCCCCAGCTGGCCAAGGCTTTCTCAGTGGCATAAATAGGAACATCAGGATAGGTGTTATAGCCATTGGAGTGATAGGAGAGGAACATGCCCTTTAAAGGTTTATTGAGAGAATGGATGTAGTTATTGAGTTCCTGTACGTTTTCCTTGAAGGCGGTGGATTCCAGGAGAACCAGCCCTTCTTTACTTTCTAAAACATAGCACTCATCGCTCAGTACATCATTTGTTTTATAAGCATGGAGCTTAGCAGAACCAAAATTATAAACGGTTACTTCGCCTTTGGTTAATTTAAGTGTAGATGCAGACGGTGCTTGAATGTTATTTGCTGTTAATACAGCGGCAGCTTCTGCCACAGAGCCGGACACTGGTCCGGTGATAAATGGAAGGGACAGGGCTAACAGAGCAGGAATAATAATTTTCTTGATTTTCATTTTGTTTTCCTCCTAAATTTCAACTAATGTTGTAACTAACTTGATTACAATGACATATTAACATCGGCTTGTTGTAATGTCAATAGTTACAACAAAAATTTTTTAGAAATTTTTTGCAGGATAACGGAGCATAGTTGGCGAATGGTTGCAACACATGTTATTAGTGGGATGGAATTATTTTAGTTTTAATAAGGAGCAGTACATGGATGATAATATGTCGCAGGAGCAGCAGCTTGATTTTTTGATTAGTAGTTTTCTGGAAGAAAGTGGAGAATATCATGGCGCTCAAATCCCTGAAAGTTTACCAGAAAAGCGGCGTATCTTGCGCTCCCTCATGAATATCCGCATACCGGGGAAAATGAATGATAAAGTGCAGGTTGTGCAAGATTCCTATTTACAGTCACGCATTGAGGCCAACGGCGTGGTACGACTGGCAGATATCCCTATTATTAAGGATAATATTTCCATTTGGCAGGGGGATATAACCCGTTTAGCAGTGGATGCCATTGTCAATGCGGCCAATTCTCAGATGCTGGGGTGCTTTATACCTATGCACACCTGTATTGATAACTGCATTCATACCTTTGCGGGAGTCCAGCTCAGGTGGGAATGTCACAATAAAATGATTCAGTTGAGAAAGAAGTATGGCAAGGATTACGAACAACCCACGGCAGTGCCTATGTTGACAGAAGCCTACAATCTTCCAGCTAAAAAAGTAATACATATTGTGGGACCCATCGTGCAGGAGAATCTTAATCCAGCTTTGGAGACGGATTTGGCTTCCTGTTATTGGAACACACTGGAAATGTGCAGGGAAAATGGGTTAAAGAGTGTGGCCTTTTGTTGTATATCTACCGGTGTATTTCATTTTCCGAACAAGCGGGCGGCAGAAATAGCTGTTGCAACTATAAATAAATGGTTTTTTGAGAATAACTATCGTATGGAAAGAGTTATTTTCAATGTATTTAAGGATGAGGACAGGAGATATTATGAAGAAATCTTGGACGCTTCCTGAGAAAATTGAGCGATTGAAAACGGAAATAAAAAACACTCAGGCCATAGTAATAGGCGCAGGAGCTGGATTATCCACGGCAGCTGGGCTTACTTACAGCGGAGAGCGCTTTGAGAAATATTTTTGCGATTTTGCGGAACAATATGGTATCAATAATATTTATGCAGGGGGATTTTTCCCTTTTCCGTCAGAGGAAATCAAATGGGCCTGGTGGGCACGGCATATCTATTTTAATCGCTACGTAGACCCGCCAAAGTCTGTGTACAAGGATTTACTGTCTTTGGTGGAGAACCAGGACTATTTCGTGCTGACCACCAATGTGGATCATCAGTTTCAGCGGGCGGGTTTTGACAAGAGCAGACTTTTTTATACCCAGGGAGACTATGGCCTTTTTCAGAGTACAAATCCCTCTGATGAAAATACTTACGATAATGAAGAGTGGGTTATGACTGCCATGGAGGCCCAGGGATTTGTAAAGGATTCCAAAGGATTTTTCCAGATTCCTGTTGAAGGCAAGATTTCCATGCGACTTCCTTCTGAGTTAATACCAAAATGCCCGGATGATGGGTCGCCTGTTGTAATGAATTTGCGTTCCGATGACACCTTTGTGGAGGATGCAGGCTGGCATAGGGCGGCTATTGCCTACAATCAATACATAAAAGCACATGAAAATAAACATGTTCTGTATTGGGAATTGGGAGTGGGGGCTAACACTCCGGGAATTATTAAGTTCCCATTTTGGGAAATGACCGCAGCCAATAAAAATGCCGTATATGCCTGCGTAAATTATGGTGAAGCCTTTTGCCCGGAGTCAATTTCTGAGCGAAGCATTTGTATTGATGGTGATATTGCTGAGATATTGCAGAGATTATGATAGAATGTGCAATTAAAAAGGACAGCAATCTCAAATTTGAGACGGCTGTCCTTGTTTTTATTTACCTAGCAGCTCTGCTAAATCCTGTTCAGGAGTAGTAATTGGTGCAATACCATAATTTTCTACTAAGAAATTAAGAATATTAGGGGAAACAAAGGCTGGAAGGGATGGTCCTAGCTTGATATTCTTGATGCCAAGGTGGAGCAGGGTGAGGAGAATGCACACAGCCTTCTGCTCGTACCAGGAGAGTACGAAGGAGAGAGGAAGCTCGTTCACACTGCAGTTAAAGGCTTTTGCAAGGGCAATAGCTACCTGAATGGCTCCGTAGGCATCGTTGCACTGTCCCATATCCATAAGCCTTGGCAGGCCACCAATTTCACCAAGGTCAAGATCATTGAAGCGATATTTTCCGCAGGCCAAGGTAAGTACAATGCTGTCTTTTGGAGTCTGCTTAACAAATTCCGTGTAGTAATTTCTGCCAGGCTTGGCACCATCACAGCCAGCCACAAGGAAGAAATGCTTAAGGGCACCGGATTTTACGGCTTCTACCACAGTACCTGCGTGGGAAAGAATTGCAGCATGGCTAAAGCCGGTGGTTACCTCTTTTCCACCATTAATACCAGTGAATTCAGTATCTTTTGCAAAGCCGCCCAATGCCAAGGCCTTTTCAATTACAGGAGTGAAATCCTTGTTGTCATCAATATGAACTGCCCCAGGGAATGCAACCACCTCAGTGGTAAATACCCTGTCCTCATAGCTCTTTCTAGGTGGCATGAGGCAGTTGGTGGTGTAAAGAATAGGTGCAGGGAGGTTATCAAATTCCTTCTGCTGGTTCTGCCATGCAGTACCGAAGTTGCCCTTGAGATGAGAGAACTTCTTAAGCTGTGGATAGGCATGGGCTGGTAGCATTTCACCATGGGTGTATATATTAATGCCCTTGCCCTCAGTCTGCTCCAATAAAAGCTGCAGATCCTTTAAATCATGGCCTGTAACTACGATGAAAGGCCCCTTTTCCACTGTAAGGGAAACGGTGGTAGGCTCTGGTGAACCATAGGTTTCAGTGTTGGCTTTATCAAGAAGGGCCATACACTTAAGATTGATTTCACCAACCTTTAAAACAACTGGCAGCAGAGTGTCCTGATCTTCGCCGTAGCCAATCATAAAGAGAGCCTCGCAGAAGAAGTTATTTACTTCTTCATCAGTATATCCCAGTACATTTGCATGATAAGCGTAGGCTGCCATGCCACGAATACCAAATAAAATCAGGGACTTCAGAGAGCGGATATCCTCATTGGCAGTCCACAGATCATCCATGTTGAATTCGCTGTTCTTGCCGCATGGAGATGCACAGCTGCCACAATCTGGGGCGAGAGCCTGCTCAAGCTTGCGAACCTTGGCAATCATTTTTTCAAGTGATTCGTTGTCGAAGCTCACATTTGTAATTGTGGTAAACAGTCCCTCAATTATAGTATTGTAAACTTCTTTGGTTGCTTCACCATTGCTGTCAACGGCTCTGGCCAGACCGATAAGGGCACCGGTCAGCTCATCCTGCAGCTTTGCTGTATCGGATTTTTTGCCGCATACACCAGCTTTGCCGGTACATCCTGTACAGCCTGCAGTCTGCTCACACTGGAAACAAAACATTTCATTGCTCATAATTAAAATCCCCCTTGTAATACACACATTAAGAGTTTTCCTATTGTTTGATTTGCTTTTGCAAGTTTAATATAATACAATAAATCAAACTTGTATGTTGTAATTACAACAAAAAGAGAAATGTTCATTTGTTTTATGAAATGGAGGCTTTTAACTACCATGAACAGTGCAAAAACAATAGAAAAATATCTGCCGATTCTCAGCAACTGCGCCTTTTTGGGAGGTATGAATGACGGGGAGATAAAGGCTATATTGGGGTGTATCGGTGCCTATACCGAGAATGCCCCAAAGGGGAATTATATCTTTAGGGCGGGGGACAGCACAGATGTTATGGGGTTGGTCTTGTCCGGCTCTGTTTTTATTATTCAGGAGGATGTGTGGGGACATAGAAATATTATGGCAAAATGTCATCCTGGTGAATTTTTTGGCGAAATCTATGCGGCAAAGCCAGGTTCAATCCTTAATATCAGCGTTATAGCAGAAGAGGATTCCACAGTTTTAATGATGAATGTAAAAAGATTAATGGCCACATGCTCATCGGCATGTGACCATCATCAAAGACTTGTTCGTAATTTGGTTGGTGTGTTGGCCAATAAGGTGATGACCTTTAACGAAAAAATTACCCATATCAGCAAGCGCTCCACAAGAGAGAAAATTCTATCCTATCTTTCCCATGAGTCTCAGCGCCAGGGCAGCCTTAATTTTGATATTCCCTTCAACCGTCAGGAGCTGGCAGATTACCTTTGTGTAGAAAGGGCCGCCATGACTGTGGAAATATCCAAGCTGCAAAGAGAAGGGGTATTAAAGACCAACAGAAATCATTTTGAGCTTTCCATAGATTTTTAAAAATTAGAAAAATTATTTAAGTAAATTATAGGTGCTGTTAGGGTTATGACTGTACAACTCTCCCAAGGGGCCTACTTCTTTACTGAGGGCCTGCATACCCTGTTTTACGGCCCATAGGGCAACCTGACTTTGGGTATTGGCACTTGCATTGTTTACGGACTCAGCGGCAATATCGGTATCATCAATGGTAGATACTGCCTCATAGAGATTTTCCTCCATGGTGGTGTAGTTGGCAGATTGATATTCCAGACCCTTTTGGGCGGCACCAATGCTGGTAGCCTGGTCAAGGGCTGTGTTTAAAGCACTGTCAACGGTATCAATGGTAACGTCCGTAAGTCCAAGACCATTGGTACTCATATCTCCAAGATTAACGGTTTCATAGCCGCTGTCACTGGCCACCTGAATGGACTGGCTGCCATCCAGAAGGCTTTGGCCGTTATAGGTAACCTGGGCGTTGGAATCAATCTGGGATAAGGTCTGATTTACGGATTCCTGCAGGGCGGCCACATCGGAGTCGCTGTTGGTGCCATTGGCGGCACTTATCAATGTCTGCTTCAGTGAGGAAAGGGAATTTATTGTGTTGCTTACGGCCCCTGCCGCCACATTAAGCATGGCATTGGCTGTCTGGGTATTGCTGTTGGACTGTGTTACACTGCCAATATTGTTATACATCCGCTGAACAATGGCATATTCTGAAGCACCATTGGAGGGACTATAATATTTTGTCCCCGTTGCTATCCGTTTTATACTTTCTGCCTGTGAAGTTTGGGCACGGTTTAAATCATTTAAAGAGGAATTGATTACACTCATTACACTGCCAATACTCATATTTTTGCTCCCATCTTTTTCTAATCTAAATTTAATGGGCTCATTATATTGGCTAAATATAAATTTTTTATAAACTGGAAATTAAGAAATGCTAAATAGTTGATATAGATATTCTCCAGTTTAAGAAAAGTTTAACATTATGCCTTCTTTGTTTAATGTATATTTAGATTTATGCTCTATTATGTGTTCATGAAATTCAAAGGAGGCATATTATTATGAAGAAATCTAAAATATTGGCCTGTATGTTGGCCACCTCGATAGCTATTGGCAGTTACGGTGCTATTAATTCTGCTTATGCAGCAGATACAGATAATACTCAAGTTATAATGTCTTCAGATCAGGACAGACCGGCTGGTCCGCCACCTGATGGGAAACCACCTATGGGGCCACCACCTACTGGCTCTGCACACCATGGGGCACCACCAAATGGTATGCCGGGAGGCTTTGGCGGACATGGGAGCATGTCAGAAGTGAAGTATTCAGCTTCTACGGAGATAAACTCTGCCTCTAGTCAAAACGATAAAGCGTATGCCAGTGATACAGCGGAAAAGAGTGCTTTAATTATAAGCACTGCAGATAATGTAAATATTACTAATCCTACAATAACAAAAGCCGGTGATTCCGATGGACGGGATAACTGTAGTTTTTATGGACAGAATGCCACTGTACTGGTAAAGGGCGGCTCTACCACAACCATTATCGGTGGCACCATAACTTCTGATGCTTCCGGCGCCAATGGGGTATTTTCCTATGGCGGCAATGGTGGGCAGAATGGTGCAGAGGGTGATGGAACCAAGGTTATTATCAGAGATACAAAAATCACCACCTCCGGCAGCGGTTCCGGCGGTATTATGACCACAGGTGGCGGTATTACTGAGGCCTATAACCTTGATATTACAACAAATGGCCAGTCCTCAGCCCCAATCAGAAGTGATAGAGGCGGCGGAAAGGTTATAGTAGATGGTGGTACCTATGTATCCCATGGTTTGGGTTCACCTACTATTTATTCCACTGCGGATATCACCGTGTCCAATGCAACCTTGGAGTCCACTATGTCGGAGGGAGTGTGTATTGAGGGGTTAAATTCCATCACTTTGAATAATTGTGATATGACTGCCAACAATAGGGGCTGCAATGCCAATGCAACCTTTAATGATATGATTATGATTTATCAGTCATTCTCCGGGGATGCGGACAGCGGCACATCATTCTTTAATGTAAATGGTGGCAGTCTGACAAACAAAAATGGTCATGTATTCCATGTTACTAATACCAATGGGGTTATAAATCTTGATGGAGTTAAAATTGTAAATCAGGATGCAAATAATGTCCTTATGTCCGTATGTGATGATGGCTGGAGTGGCGGCTCCAATATTGCCACGGTTAATACTGCCCATCAGAAGCTGGACGGAAAGATTTTGGTAGGTGAAAATTCTAAGCTGACCTTAAATTTAAAGGACAATTCTGTATTTAATGGTGCAATAAGCGGTAAGATCACAAATGTAAAGGGAGCAACGGTTTCCACTAATGTGGGAAATGTGGCAGTTTCCCTTGATAACACCAGTAAATGGATTTTGACGGAAGACACACATATTTCCAGCTTTACAGGGGATTTCAGCCAGATAACCGCTAACGGACATAGCCTTTATGTAGATGGAGTTAAAGTTCTTTAAATAGCCCCAAATGTAAGATTTATTCTGTTAAATGGAATGATGTGTAAAAAATATTGGTAAGAAATGATTCATCATGGTATAATGAACATAAGAAAAGAGGCAGTTGATGTTTGCTCCGTCAGCTTCCTTGAAGTTGATTCAACCCAAAGTATAGCCGACCATTGCAGTGGTCGGCTGTAGTTTTATATAAGAGGAGTTATCTCTTAATACTATATATGGTAACGGCAAGAGTTAAAAGGGCTATCAACAAGGATAGCTGCTCGTAAAGACTCATAGGCCATCACCTCCTCAAATGTGAGGAAGCCGACACATCAATGCCTCTCACATTACATTATACCAAAAATATGTTCCCAACTCAAACGAAAGAGGATTGCCAATCAGGGCAATCGAGGAATTTAAAGAATTCTTTCAAGTGTATTTACAAATTACCCTCGCCCCATTTTTTCAATTCCAGAAGAATGGGGATGAGGGTTTTTGTTTTTTCTGTAAGGTTGTATTCAACTCTTACAGGCATTTCATCGTATTGTATCCTTTCCACCAGGCCGTCTGCTTCCAGCTCTTTCAGGGAATTGGCAAGCATGGTGTTGGTAATGCCGTGAATGGCACGCCTGAGTTCCCCGTAGCGTACGATTTCATTTCGGTCAATGACACATAGTATCATTATTTTCCATTTGCCACCAACGGTATCAATAACTCGCTTCAGACCGCAATCCTTTCCTGCAATGTCGTCACATAATGGTTCTCGGGTTTCTTTTTTCCTCATGGTATCATTTTCCTTACTAGATAAATAAAAACTGCGTACTTGATATATTTTTTATACCACATATAATAAAACTATCAGCTGATAAATGCAACTCGAAGAGATAAAAACTACAGATATTTATTTTTTGATGAAAGGCATCCCACAGGATGAAGTGGTGAATATTATGGAATACAAGTTTACTAAGGATAATTTTGACGCAGAAGTAATGAACAGCGATGTACCAGTGCTTATTGATTTTTATGCAGATTGGTGTGGCCCATGTCAGATGATGGGGCCGGTGGTAAAGGAGCTGGCTTCAGAATATGACGGCAAGGTAAAGATTGGCAAGGTCAATGTGGACAAGCAACCAGAGCTTGCCAGCAAATATGGCGTAAGGAGTATTCCTTATTTCGCATTTATTAAAGAAGGCAATCTCTATGATGATATAACGGGTTCAGTTCCAAAATCCAGACTTGTCAGCAAGTTAGAGGCAATGGTATAACTGAAAGTAAAGAATCTAAAAAGCAATAGAAGAAATGGAAGAATTTGCGCTTTAAAGGAGGTCCGGGAGATATGATATATGATGCAGCAATCGTTGGAAGCGGGCCGGCGGGGTTGTCGGCGGCTACTGTTCTAAAGGCAAGAGGAAAGAATATAATATGGTTTGGCCCTGAAGAAATGAGCTCCAAAATTGAAAAGGCTGAAAAAATCATCAATTATCCCGGACTGGGTATTATCACCGGGCATGAGCTAAATGAGTATTTTCGTAAGCATATCAAGGAGCTGGATCTTGAGATTACCAATAAATTCGTTTCCAAGATTTCAGCTTTTGGCGGTAAGTTTACCTTGTTGGCAGAAAATGAGATGTTCGAGGCAAAGACTGTTCTGCTGACCACCGGAATAGCTGTTGCCAAGGGCTTTGATGGGGAAAAGGAGTATCTTGGCAGGGGGGTAAGCTACTGCGCCACATGTGACGGTATGTTTTACAAGGGAAAGACTCTGGCAGTGTATTGTGGGGACAAAAGCTTTATTCCTGAGGTTTCTTACCTTGCCAATATAGCTGAAAAGGTGTATCTGTTTTCCACCGATGGCAAATTGAAAGCACCGGAAAATAATGTGGAGCTGGTTGACGGAAGACTGGCGAAAATATTGGGAGAGAAACGGGTAGAGATAGTAGAACTGAGTAATGGCGATCAAATTACCGTTGATGGTGTGTTTATTTTGCGCAACGCCATTCCACCAGAGGAGCTTCTTCCAGGGCTGGAGCTTAATGGTCCCCATGTGACTGTGGACCGCCAGCTTCACACCAATATAGAGGGCTGCTTTGCTGCTGGGGACAACACAGGAAGACCGTACCAGATAGCCAAGGCCATAGGTGAGGGCAATGTGGCTGCCCATGAAATACTGGAGTATCTGGCAAAAACAGCTAATTCATGACATATGGACAAAAAATAACACCTACCATCATATAAGTATGATAATAGGTGTTATTTTAATGTTTTAATAATACTAAATATTACTGAAGGGCTTCCTTCAATGTATTCATATTCTTGCGCATGGTTACCAGATAAGCGTCCATGGCATCTGCATTAGCCTCGCCGGTTACAACTGGGTCAAGGGTGTATATTTTGGCTCCGGTTTCCCGGGCAATGGTCTGGGCTGCACTTGGGGAATACTGTGGCTCAGTGAATAAAACCTTGGTGGACAGAGGCTTTATCTGCTGGATTACCTCCTGCAGCTCACTTGGCGTAGGCTCGCTGCCTGGTTCACGCTCAATAACGGCGATGATATTCAGACCGAATTCCTTGGCAAAATATGGGAAGGCCTCATGGAAGGTAACAATATTCTTGTGTGGCACCTTATCCAGGGTATCGTGCATTTCCTTTTTCAGGGCCTCCAGTTTCTGGATATAGGCATCGGCATTGGCCTGATAGGCATCGGCATGCTTAGGATCAGCTTTTTTCAGTTGCTCGGTGATGTTTTTTACCTGCTGAATGTCAGCAGTGACACTAAGCCAAAGGTGTGGATTCTTTTCACCGTCAGTTTCCAGCAGTTCCATGCCCTTGGAAGCGTCAATCACAGTGAGCTTTTTCTGCTCCTTGATAACCTTGTCCAGAAAGCTCTCCATTCCGGCGCCATTGGCGATTAAAATATCAGCCTTTTCCAAAGTCTTCATATCTTCAGTAGTCAGCTGATAGTCGTGAAGACATCCGGTTTGAGGCTTGGTCATATTCGTTACGGTGACGCCATCTATTCCCTTGGCAATGTTGATAGCATCTATGTACATAGGATAAAAGGTGGTAACAATCCGTACAGAGCCATCCTTGTTGTCAGATTTATCTGATGGGGTGTTGGCAGCGTTGGAGCCACAGCCGTTAAGCATAAGACATAGGGCTGCGATTAGACACAATAAGAGCGATTTGATATTCAAAATGATTACCTCCTATAAAGAAAATATGTAAATAGTAATATTACTATTTACGATTATACCACGATAAAGAAAAAAGACAAGAGTGAGTAATACAATAATTATTATCACATTTGTCTTTTATGGGTATTATTTTTTGGATTTTTTCTTTTGGCATTCGCTGCACAGTCCATACAGCTCGAAAACGTGGCCAGTAATTTTAAAGCCCTTTTTATCTGCTTCCTGTTGATATGAATTGATCATGGGACATATGTCGATACATTCTGTGTGACCGCATTCCGTACATACCAGATGATGGTGATGGTGATCGGCGTCCACCAGCTCATAGACATTGCCTGAGCTGCGGAATATTTCGTGTACTATATCCAATTCTGTCAGCAGGGCAAGGTTTCTGTATACGGTGTCCAGAGATACATCAGGCTGCTGCTTTTGCACTTCATCACGAATTTGCTGTGCCGTGGTGAAGGGGGGACAGACTGCTAATGCCTGTAGAACAGCGCGCCGTTGTGGTGTTATTTTGTAGCCCTTGGCCTTGAGCCGGTCCAGCGGCAGTTGCTTTGGTGTCATAGATAAATCACCTCGTAGAAACCGAAAACTTTTTAAATCATCGTAAGTTATACTATTACAATAAATTTTCAATGTCAATGATGATATGATTTCGTTTATTTTCTTGCAAGCAAAAATACAGTCCCGATAATAAGTGCGGTGCCAATCATATCAATCAGACCAAAACTGGTATTTAGGAACAATATGGACAGAATTATAGCGGATAGTGGCTCGATGGAGCCTAATATACTGGCCTCTGATGGTTGGATGTGCTTTATGCTGCCCAGGTAGCAGCCAAAGGCCAGCACTGTGCCAAAAATAATAATATAAGCGTAGATGAGTCCGGCCATAATGTTCCATGTCCCCACAAACTGCCATGGGGGATTAATTGGCATTAGTACAATACCACCAATAAGCATGCCCCAGCCAATTATAAGGGTAGCCCGCCATTTTCGGATAAGCCTTTTGGGCTGTACTGTATAAAAAGCGGCAGCAACTGCTGATAGCAGACCCCAAACCAGAGCGGTAGGGGAAATTGACAAGTAGTCCAGTCTGCCGTGAGTCACCAGCAGAAAGGTTCCTGCCACGGCCATGATTACACAGATGATTTCTATTAATCTGGGGAGCTTTCGGGTGCTCAAGGTTATATACACAATGATAAATACAGGCATTAAGTATTGCAGCACAGTGGCCGCTGCCGCGTTACCATATTTTATACAGGCGAAATAAGTATATTGCACCGCCAGCATACCAAATACAGCAAATAACAGTACCTCCAAAGCGTCTTTTTTGTCATGCCAGATGGAAAGGATGCTTTCTTTATACATAATTCTATCTGCCAAAAGGAGTATTAATCCTGCTAAAATCATGCGGGATACCACCAGCCATTCCGTGGAAAATCCACAGTCCTGCAGCAGATACTGTCCGGCTACCCCGCTACCACCCCACATGGAGGCACCAAAGCTCACCATGAGCAGCCCTTTGTTTCTGTTTGTCATATATATGGCCTCCAATTAAACATGTTTTTCATAATCACATTTTTGACATTGAGCAAAGAACGTATCTGGTTTTTCAAGACCAAATTCAAGTGGACAGCGAATTTCTTTTTCAATCTTTTTTACATACATAAAAAACTCCTTATACTTGCTCTAAGGTTATTTCATAAAAATTAATATAACACGCAGCTAACAAAAAGAATAGTACTGTATTCAAAACAATTTTTGCTTTGTCATGGCTCCTGTTTTATTCTATTTGCTTTGTTTATTCCTTTACTTATACGGATAATGGGGCGTATAATTAAACATGTTGCCAAAGCAATAATATTTAACATATTAATAGTGTATTATAAATATTTAGGGGGATTATCTATATGTCAGAATCATGTAATCACGACTGCAGCTCCTGCGGTACAACCTGTGGGGAGGACACCCGCAAGGCTGGGGATATGTTTGAAAAGCCAAATGACCTGAGCAACATCCGTCATACTATTGCGGTTGTCAGCGGCAAGGGGGGCGTTGGCAAATCCATGGTAACTGGTCTGCTTTCAGTAGCAATGGCCAGAAAAGGCCGTCATGTTGGTATCATGGATGCAGATATTACCGGCCCGTCCATTCCTAAAATGTTTGGTGTGACAGGTGAGGTACGTGGTAGTCAGGCCGGAGCATTTCCAGTGGCTTCTGCCGGGGGAATTGATGTGGTCAGCATGAACCTTTTTCTCGAAAGCACTACAGATCCTGTAGTATGGCGTGGCCCGGTTATCAGCGGCGTTGTAAAGCAGTTCTGGTCTGATATTATCTGGAATGATGTGGATTACCTCTTTATTGACATGCCACCGGGAACCGGTGATGTGCCATTGACAGTAATGCAGTCTATAAAGCTGGATGGTATTATTATTGTTACCAGCCCACAGGAGCTGGTTTCCATGATTGTGGCCAAGGCTGTAAAGATGGCCTCTACCATGAAAGTGCCTATTTTGGGTCTGGTGGAGAATATGAGCTATTTTGAATGTCCTGATTGTGGCAAGCATCATAACATTTTTGGCGAAAGTCATCTGGACAATATCGCTAAGGAGTACAACCTTGATATATTAGGCCGTATTCCAATGAAGCCTGAGCTGGCCGCAAAATGCGACGCAGGTCAGATTGAAACCGTAGAAGATATTTATTTACATGAGGCTGCAGAAAAACTGCTGGCTTTGGAAAAATAAAAAAAGCTAATTAAAAACACCTATTGAGGAAAAGATCCTTAATAGGTGTTTTTGTACATTTACTGTATAACTTAATCAAAGGTAATAATATCACCGGTGGCATTGGAACCGTGGGTGCCGTCTGCCACCTTTACCCCCTGCTCATTGAGCTTTTTGCAAATATTAATAATGGTAGGACAGCGTACGGGAATACCATCGGCATTTTTCTTGGCAGTGCAATGGGAAATGTGTACTGCATCAACTCCCTTGTCTGCCATGCGGGCAATTTTCTTTTCAATGCCCTCCTGATTTTCCAGCATACTGTTGCCACAGCCGTTGCAGGTCCACATACCAATCAGCTGTACATCCTCACCTTTATATTTACTGAAGCCCTCACTTTTTTCGTTGAAGGCCCGAAGACAGCCGGTACCTGCACAGGCGGCAGAGGTTTTCAGACAGCGCAAAATAGCAATTTTCTTCATGGTCAATCTCTCCTAAAAATATATTTTATGTATTATTTTAGATTTGCTTTTGCAAAACAATTATACAACAATACATAAAACCTGTATGTTGCATTTGCAACAAAGAGATGCAACGATTTATTTTGCTTCTTTTAAAGCGAAGGTGGTCAGCAGTCCTGTAAGGGCAAATAGAGGCAGGATATAGAAGACATATTCTAATCCATGAGTATCTGCTACCCAGCCCAGCATTGGGGCAATGACACCGCCGGCACTGAAGCCTATGCCCAGTGTTACTCCTGAGGCCATACCAATATTTTTCTTTAGGTAGGTCTGACCCAATACCACCATTGGCCCCACACAGGCGTATAGTGCGAAGCCGGCGCAGCCTACAATAATATAGAGCAGGGCCAGATTTTGGTTGAAATTGAAGGCCAACAGTGCCAGCCCCATAACAAGCATGCCGATTCTCAGCACAAAGCTGTTGCCCCATTTGTCTGCAGCATAGCCACCCATCCAGTTTGTAAAGATGCCCACCATGGCCAAAACCGTTATGGTAACACTGCCCACCGCCTCACTTTGGTTAAGAATATTAACACAGTAAAGTGGTAAAAAGGTGGTAAGGGAGGTGTAAAGGGCAGCCCTTACAATTACAAAAATTGTAAGGCGGCTAAAGGCGTTCCAGTCATTTTCTTTATTATCAGCTTCTTCATTGGCTTGTTTTTTGGCAATATGCTTTACCATGCGTCTCATTTTTGGCATCAGTAAAGCTATTATTGAGCTCATAATAATGCAAAAGCCACCGAAGAAAATAAGGGCATCCATTCCCCAAATGGTTGCCAAAGAGGCACCTAATATAGGCCCGATACAAAAGCCTGCACTGCCTCCAGTGGAGAAAATACTCATACTGAGGGCCTTATTTCCCTCTGACAGGCCGTTTACCATTCGGGCTGCTTCAGGGTGGAATATGGCATTGCCTATTCCCATAAGGGTTACGGCTACAAAAATAAGGGTATAGTCATGGATAAAGGCTACAGAGCCTAAGGAAAGCCCGCTGAGAAGAATCCCCAGTGGCATAAGATATGCATAGGATTTTTTGTCAGATATGTAGCCTATAAGTGGCTGTATTATGGAAGACAGGAAGCTGGAGGCAAACATAAGGCCAGCGGCCAGCTTGTAATCCATACCATAGAGGGTAACGAAAAAGGGCAATAATCCCGGCAGGGCACCTGTATTTATGTCACAGCTAAAATGGCCAGCTGATAAAACGTAAAGGTATTTTTTATTCATGAACCCATCTTTCCTTTCATGTCGCAATATGCTTTAAGGCATACGTCAATAATAATGTTATTTATATCAGATGTCAAAATAAGAGCCTGAAAGATAAAAGGCAGGAAAAAGATTATTCTTTGTTGAATATAGTAAAATAATGCATAACGATTTTATGGTGAAGTTAAGACTATTAAGGGGTGCTTTTAATGGATAAGTCTATGAAGTTTAAAATCTCAAGGCGAAATTTTTTAAAAATGGCTGGTGTTGCCACCACAAGCATTATGCTTTCCAATATTCCTAATAAAGGTATTGCCCATGCCAAGGCAGCTGCAAGGGGGTCCTGTTCCTATGGGGGACGGGATATTCCATTGCTTTATGAAGCAGATGTCTGTGTATTGGGCGGCGGGCCTTCCGGTGTGGCAGCTGCTGTAAGTGCCGGGAAAAAAGGTGCAGAGGTTTTACTGGTGGAAAAGGGAATAACCTTGGGAGGACTCCAGACCATGGGCAATGTTATACCTTGTATGACCACCTGGGCCCCGAACAGTGATACTTCTTTTGTGACAGATCTGAAAAAGCATTTGGAAAAGTATGGCATAGATTATGATGACCATAACGAAAAAAGTGAAGTAGGAATATGGACCAATCCTGAGGCCCTTAGCTACATTTATGATGAAATGTGTCTGGAAGCTAATGTGGAGGTGCTGTACAACACCACTTTTGTTGATGTTTTAAAGAAGGGCCATAGTATTACCCATTTAATTGTTCAGACCATAGACGGGTTGAAGGCCATAAAAGCCAAAACCTTTATTGATTGCTCCGGTGATGCTATTTTGGCTCGGACTGCCGGTGTGCCAAGTGAGCATGGCTTTGAAAAAACCGGTAAAAACCAGCCTATGAGTTTTCGCTTTGAAATGGGCGGCATAGATTTGGACAAGGTTTATCAGTATGTAACGGTGGAGCTGGGTGAGGATTTCTGTCCTACCAAGCCACCTCATTATGAATTTGCAGAAGCCCGTCATCGTACCAGGCAATATGTGCTGGAAAAATTTATGGTGGATGGCATAGAGTCAGGGGAACTGACGGAGGAGGACGCCGAGTATATGCAGGCTTTTGCCATTGTGGGAAAGCCTGGGGCCATATCCATGAACTGTCCTGAGTTGCCATTGGAGTACAGCGCTTCGGACCCTCTGTCCTACAGCCGTGGTGTAATGGCAGGACGGCAAATGATACACCGTATAAGCCAATATTTTATAAAGCATATGCCGGGATTTGAAAAGGCTTATCTGGCCAAGGAGGCATCCATGCTGGGGGCAAGGGAATCCTGGAGAATTAAGGGGAAATATTATCTGGTAGAGGATGATTACCACAATCAGAGCCGATTTAAGGATGCGGTGGCTAGAACGGCGTGGTTTATTGATGCCCATGGGGAGAAGGTAAGTGAGAAGCTGCCAAAGGGGGCTTATTATGAAATCCCTTATCGGTCCCTTGTAGCTGAAGAAATTTCCAACCTTATCGTGGCTGGTCGTTGTATAAGTGCCAGCTTTATATTACAGGCATCAATGAGGATACAGCTCACATGTATGAGTATTGGCGAGGCTGCCGGTATTGCTGCTGCCTGGGGACTGGAAAAAAATATAGCTGCCAATGACATAAAATGGGAAGAAATCCCAGCCAGCCACCGCAGCTATGTAAGTAAATAAATCGTATATGCACAGTAAAAAACAGCACTTTGCTTTTTGCAAGGTGCTGTTTCCTTCAAGTAGATTAATTTACAAAGTATTCCTTCATGGATTCCAATGTGATTTCGGATTGGTATTTTTCATTAGCCTGCTTCCAAGGATCCTGTCTGGTAATAATATCTCTTAACTGAGCCAAGGACTTCCTGTTGCACTGCTTTACAACTTCATCGATCAGGGAACTATCGCCAATGTCAGGAATCTCCTCTCCATCATGTGGGATAAGTCCGCCTTCATATTCTTTATATTCATTGTAGACATCTGTAACTATTACGCCGGAGCTTGCAACCTCCATGGTTTGTTCAAAGCACGGTTTGTTGAGCTCCAATAAGTATTTCGCTTGTATGAAATACAAAACATTTTGCAGTTTATTGTTATTAATATAGTATTTATTTACAATGTAGTCCGCGACTTTCCTTGCGTCCATTGGAGAAAACCAATCCTTTCATTAATCACTGTCATTATTTAATTTCTGTAATTGATGTTAATTATATCAAAAAATGCTTCATTTACAAGTTTTTGATAATTTGCAGAAAATATATTATACAAAAAATTGTCTGATGTCAAGAGAGATAGCTAAATATGCCAATAAAAAACCCCGAAGCCTTTATATCTAAAGGCTTCGAGGTTATTTTTCTTATGGTGGAGACGAGGGGGCTTGAACCCCTGACCCCATGCCTGCCAGGCATGTAACAGTCAAAATTGACTTATATTATAATTTATTATTATAAACCCTTATTTTTATTGGTGTCAAGAAAATTCATTTTTTGTCCACACATGGCATACTTTTGGACCTAAAAGTGTCCAAAATGTCCACAAATTTTTTTGAGATTTTATTGAATAGCTGTATAAATAGCTGTAGTAAAAAAATGTCGTTAAAACAGTAATCACAATGGCTTACAAAGATATTATGTAATGAAAAGAAGAAAACGGCCTCATATATGAGACCGTTTGATTTTTATCATAGTATTTTTTGCATTGCAGCGACTGCTTCGTCCTGCATGCAAGGAAGGTATTGAGTATAAATGTCCAATGTAATTTGAACACTTGCATGTCCCAGCCGTTCCTGAATAATTTTAGGATTTAGCTGGTTCGTTAACAACAAAGTTGCGCATGTATGTCTTAGGGTATGAAACTTGAAGTCATCAGATAGTTTCATTGCCTTGCGCATAGGAATGAAGAAACGGCGGTCAAAATTGGAGAAACGGGTTAAGGTTCCCTGCAAGGATGGGAATACAACATCATAGTCTGCACCAAGATAATTATCGCCCATTTTTTCTTTGTGCTGCTCAAGGTATTCACGCCATTCTTTCAGCATGGTAATATCAGTTTCATCAATGCCAATTTTCCGGAAACTGGTTCTGGTCTTTGGCTCTCCAATAAAAGGTTGACCTTTCTGTGGATTGATAAGATTATGGGAGACATTGATACACTTCTGGAAGAAGTTGATGTCTGACCAAAGTAAACCGAAGATTTCCCCCTTACGCATACCGGTCTTTATTGCTAAAGAATACAACACGGGCAGCATGTGGGCATAATAAGGCTCTTTCGCTTCTGCAGAAAGCGCGATAAACTTTTTAGCTTCATCTGCAGTCAGCACGGGATGATTCTTGCGTTCTAAGCGAGGCGGAGTCGTATCTTTTACTGGGTTTTTGTTTACTAACCCTGACCTTAGAGCCTGGTTAAACAACATGGATGTATACCTGCGAACCGTATGAACAGTCCGAGGTGACAGCCCATCTTTTAAGAGGTCGGTGAAATGTTTCTGTAACTCCATACTGGTAATTTCATCCAACATCTTTTCCCCAAAGACCGGGACAAGATGGTTGTCCAACATGGAACGATAGCTCTCATAAGTGTGAGGTCTTTTATGATTTTGGATGTAATTATCCAAATAGGTTTTTACCCAGCTTCTGAGTAACTTCCCCTCGTTCATATTCTTAATGATTGCTTTCTCCAAGTCAGCAATTGCAGCTTCAGCCTTTCTTCTTGCCTCAGCCCCGGAGCGGACAGAATATTTTGTTACACGCTTTCGGGTTCCATCAGGGAGTTTCACCCATTTGGAATATTGGAAGATACCATCTTTACGTTTTGTTACACAGCCTGTGCCGTATGCATTGCTCATAATATCACCTCAAATTCTTTCTGCAGATAGGAAATCGGAATAATCTTGCGGCCGCCTACATCGTAGGTTTTCATCTTACCATTGGCAATCATGGTATAGATGTGACTCTTACTTACTCCAAGCAGAGTAGCAACTTTACGGGGGCTGATAAATTGAGGTTCGATTCTTGAATCGTTTACTTTGGACATGTTGTTGTCCTCCTTTAATAAAATATTTTTTGGGAGAACATTGCGCAACAAAAAAACACACTGCACAAATCTCCGTGGCATCATTCATGCCGGATTTTTCGCAAGTGTGTTAACTAATCAAGTAGTCTTATTAAAGTGTATATACGTATAATACAGAATTAAAAACATAAAGTCAACACCTGTGAAAAAATTTTTTTTGTATTTTTACTATGTAAGGTTTATTGTCCCCCTATGTAGGCTACCATTTTACCTTTCTAAATGGTAAAATTTAATTTATATAGAAGGTAACCTACAGGAGGATATGGATATTATGGCATCACAGGAATTAAATCAGGCATTATGGGCTGCGGCTAATGTAATGCGTGGCACAATGACTGCTGACGAATACAAAGATTATTTATTGGGATTAATATTCTATAAATATCTTTCGGACCGTCAGCTTTATGCTGTAGTGGATTTATTGGAAAACCGCAAGCCTGAATCACTTGATGAGGCTCAAAAAATATATGAGGCTGCTACTAAAGGTGACGAATGGGAAGACTTATCAGCGGAATTGGAAGAAACATACTCTGTTGTTATCAAGCCCGAGTACACTTTTACAGCCCTTTATAAGGCCATAAATGACAAGACCTTTACTACCGACCAACTACGCCAGGCAATGCGTGACATAGAGCTGGGAGGAGAACCAATTCGTGGGCAAAAGCCTTTTGAAGACCTCTTTGAAGAATTTGATATAGATTCAAAAAGTTTGGGAACTACCCCTGCAAAGCGCAACGCTACATTATCTGATGTCATGAAGGAGCTGGCCCACATAGATTTCACCCAGTACGGTGCGGATGCCTTGGGGGATGCCTATGAATATCTTATCGGACAATTTGCCGCTGGTTCAGGCAAGAAGGCAGGGGAATTTTATACACCTCAGTCTGTATCTGAGCTTATAACCCGTATTGTAACTATGGGCAGAGAGGATAAGCCGGGCTTTTCTCTGTATGACCCTTGTATGGGTTCAGGTTCCTTGCTCTTACAGGCCAGAAATTACATTAATGAAGACTGTCGCAATGGTATTCAGTTCTTTGGTCAGGAGTTATCACATACTACTTATAATTTGGCCCGCATGAATATGGTCCTTCATAATGTGCCATTCCAGCATCAGCATTTTAGAAATGGTGATACTCTGGGGGACGACTGGCCAACAGAGGAACCTACAAACTATGATGCAACGGTTATGAATCCCCCATATTCTCAGCACTGGAGCGCAGCTGCAGGGTTCCTTACGGACCCTCGATTCCAGAGCTATGAGAAGCTGGCCCCAAAGACTAAGGCTGATTTTGCCTTCCTGCTTCATGGTTTCTACCATCTGAAAAATGATGGTACTATGGGAATTATCCTGCCTCATGGTGTGCTGTTCCGTGGTGCTGCGGAAGGAACCATTAGAAAGCATTTACTGGAAAATGGCAGTATTTATGCTGTTATTGGTCTCCCTGCTGGTATTTTCTTTAGTACCGGCATTCCTACCTGTGTCATTATTTTGAAGAAGGACAACACGGACCGTAGCATATTGTTTATTGATGCTTCCAAGGAGTTCCGTAAGGAAAAGGCCCAGAATTATATGGACCCAGAGCATATCGATAAGATTGTGGAGGCTTATAAAGCTAGACAGGATATTGATAAATTTGCCCATTTGGCCACATTTGAGGAAATCAAGGAGAATGACTATAACCTAAATATTCCTAGATATGTGGACATCAGCGAACCAGAGCCGGAAATAGATTTGGATGCTGTAACTGCTGATATGGAGAGTATTGATGCTGATATAAAAAATACCAGCAGTGAACTGCTGGAAATGATGAAAGACCTTACCTTCAGCACTCCGGAAATAGAGCAATCCATGAGCAAGCTCATTAAAACCTTGGAGGTGTAAGGATGAATACACCTAATATAAGATTTAAGGGATTTAGTGGAGATTGGGAACAGCGGAAGTTCAAAGATAATTTGATTTCAATTCAAACGGGAACTAATTTGCTTGGTGCTGAGACTAACGAAGGAATGCCTTTGTTGAAAATGGGGAATATACAGAGAGGATATTTTGATACAAGCAAATTAGAATATCTTAGTGACTTTAATTCTATAGAACCAGAAAACATAGTCAATTATGGTGACTTTTTCTTTAATACTAGAAATACCTTGGAATTAGTCGGTAAAGGTGCTACATGGATGGGAGAAAGCGGCAAATACGCATTTAATAGCAATATAGCTAGATTTAAGCTGGATGGTATAGATACTATATTTTTTAACTATCTGTATAATACAGAATCTATGACAAAACAAATACATGCAAGAGCTATGGGAACAACTAGCGTAGCAGCAATATATCCGAGAACTTTGGATACGGTTGAATATTATTTGCCAGCTGATGAAGAACAGAAACAAATAGGAATGTATTTCAAGAGTATCGACACCCTTATCACCCTTCATCAGCGTAAGTCAGACAGCTTAAAGCAGGTCAAAAAGTATATGCTGCAGAAGATGTTCCCTAAGCAGGGGGAGAAGGTGCCGGAAATCCGCTTTGCTGGATTTACTGGGGATTGGGAACAGCGGAAATTCAGTGAAGTCTTTGATAATTTGCAAAATAATACTTTTTCAAGGGCAGAAATGAACTATGATGATGGCACCATAAGGAATATTCATTATGGTGATATTCTCGTAAAGTATGGTGAATATATAGATGTTGTAAAAGAAAAAATACCATACATTAGCGATAACAACGATTGTGATAAATACAGCAATTCATTATTGTATGATGGGGATATTATTATAGCTGATACTGCCGAGGATTCTACTGTAGGAAAATGTACTGAAATAGTAGCTTCTGAAGGTGCTAAGGTTCTTGCTGGTTTGCATACTATTCCATGTAGACCAAAACAAAAATATGCACAAAAATATCTTGGCTATTATATGAATTCAAACGCATATCATAACCAGTTATTACCTTTAATGCAGGGAATTAAGGTGACTTCAATTTCTAAAAGTGCTCTGCAAGACACGGATATGATTATGCCCAAATCATTAGATGAACAGGAAAAAATAGGTTCATACTTTTCCAATCTCGACAACCTTATCACCCGTCATCAGCGTAAGTCAGACAGCCTTAAAGAAATCAAGAAATTCATGTTACAGAATATGTTTCTGAGGGGATAACTATTATGGCACAGAGCGAAGCATCAATGGAAAAAGCCCTTATAAAGCAGCTGACAGAGGATGTGTCCCAGTGGACTTACCGCAGGGACATTACTGATGAAGCCAGTCTGTGGGCGAATTTCCGTGAAAAACTGAATCAGAATAATATTGCGGCCCTCGATGGAGAGCCTATTACTGATGTTGAATTTCATCAGATTCAACAGTTTATGCTGGATGTGGCCAAGTCACCATACAAGGCTGCTCTTTGGCTGGCCGGGGAAAATGGTGAGGCCGTTATTCCACTTACCAGAGAGGATGCCTCAAAGGGCTCTATTCACCTTATGGCTATAAGCAACAGGGAGATAGCCGGAGGGCGTTCTTCCTACGAGGTTATTAACCAGTTCGTATCAGAAAAGCAGGATAATGAGGATAGGGAACGCCGTTTTGATGTTACTCTATTGATCAACGGACTGCCAATGATTCATATTGAGCTGAAAAATCAGGACCACCCATTTATGGATGCCTTCAGACAGATTAAGAAGTATAGTCTTGAAGGCAAGTTCCGGGGGCTATTTGGCTTGGTTCAGATGTTTGTTGTAAGTAATGGTAGCAATACCAGATACATAGCAGCTGATACTGGCTCCAATCTCAATGAGAAATTCCTTACCTCATGGGTAAACAAGAAGAATGAGCCAGTGGAGAATTACCTTGAATTTGCCAAGGAAGTTCTGCGTATTCCAGAGGCACATGAAATGGTGGGGCTTTACAGCGTTATAGATGCTGAAAGGCACAAGCTGATTCTTCTGCGGCCTTATCAGGTTCATGCCATTGAAGAAATCAAGAGCGCTTCTTCACGGCAGGAATCTGGCTTTATATGGTATACAACAGGCTCTGGAAAGACCTTGACCTCTTACACTGTGGCCAAGAACCTTATTTTGATTCCTGGCATAGATAAAACAATATTCCTTATTGACCGCAAGGATTTGGACCAGCAGACCTCCTTATCCTTCAAGGCTTATGCGGAAAATGACATTATTGATGTGGATGATACAGATAATGTCCATGAACTCCTGCAGAAGCTGAAAAACAAGGACAGAATCGTTATTGTAACCACCATCCAAAAGATGCAAATCGTTATGAAGCGTTACAATAACGAAGAAAAGAAGGATTCTCCGACCACAAAGAAGCTGCGCAGTATGAGAATTGCATTTGTGGTGGACGAGTGCCATAGAACCGTTACCCCTGATACCCAGCGAGAGTTACAGAAATTCTTTGCCGGGGCATTGTGGTATGGATTCACTGGTACGCCAATCTTTGATGAAAACAAACGGCAGCGCAAGGGTGATTTGCCACGCACTACCGAGGCATTATATGGCCCATGCCTTCATAACTACACTATCAAGGAGGCCCTGCAGAACAAGGCTGTCCTTGGTTTCCAGATTGATTATCGGGATTCTCTGTCTGAGGATACTATCCTCACCGTTGGGGAGAAGCTGGGTGTAGGCAGTTATGATAATCTTCAGGTTCACGATAAGGTAGTGAGGGAGCATGAGGTATTGTCTGCTTACTACAAGAATAGTGGAGAAGATATCTATGATTCCGATGAACACCGCAGGGAAGTAGTGGAGTACATTGTAAATAAATGCGCTGGCAAGTTTAGGCTCCATGCACCTCAGGGCGAGGCTTATGAGGCTATTCTGACGGTGCAGAGCATTGATATTGCCCAGAAATATTACAAGCTATTTAAGGAATATGTTGCTGGCGGCAATGTTTCAGCATCCATCAAAGAGAAATGCGTAGATTTTCCTAAGATTGCCATAACTTACACCGTTACTGAAAATGACGATAAGTCTATAGCGAACCAACAGGCCATGAAGGAGGCCCTGAAGGATTACAACGCAATGTTTGATACCAATTTTGCGCTGGACAGCCTTCAGGCATATAATACCAACCTCAATGACCGACTGGCCCGCAAGAAGGGACGATATAAGCAGCGTAAGGAACAGCTTGACCTTGTTATTGTGGTAGATAGGCTCCTGACCGGATTTGATGCACCTCCTTGTGCTATTCTTTTCGTGGATAGGCCGCCTATGGCACCACAGAACATTATTCAGGCCTTCTCCAGAACCAATCGGATTTACGACCAAAACAAGCTCTATGGCATGATAGTGGTATTCCAGCGGTCTGCACAGTTCCAGACAGCTGTGGATGGTGCCCTTTTGCTCTATAGTAATGGCGGAACCAAGGAAGTTAGTGCTCCACCTTTTGCTGAGATAGAGAGAAGTTTTCAGGAGGCATTGAACGAGCTTAGGCAGATAGCGGCTACTCCGGCAGAGGTAGAAAGCCTCAAGGGTGATGTCAGTGCTATGCAGAAATTTGCCAAGGCTTTTCAGAAGGTAGACAGGCTCAGCGGTGAGCTTCAGGTTTATCAAGAATGGGAGGACAAGGATTTCTCCGACTATGGCATTGACCGTGAGCAGCTCAATGACTACAGCGGCAAATACAAGAATGTGATTGAGGAGCTAAAAAAACCGAAGGAAAATGAGCCAGTTATCAATATAGATATTGGTTACGAACTGCAGAATATTGGTAGCGTCACCATTGATTACCGTTATATTGTTTCCCTTATCCAGACTTATATGCCAGCTGAGGATGACCTTATAGCAGAGCCAATCCATGATGATACCATTGACGAGCATATCAGCAAGTTGGGAGAATCCAACCCGGCACTGGCCAAGGTTATAAGCACCTTCTGGAATGACATGAAAAAAGACCCTATCAAATACAAGGGCCTTGATGCACTGACTGTTATTGAAACAAGTATTGAGAACACTATCGACAGGAAGATTAGGGAATTTGCCAAGGAATGGTGTGTAAAGCCACAGGATTTGGTCGCTAATATCAATACTTTTCAGGATGGCGATAACATATCTTTGCAGATTGACTATGATGCCTATAAGGAAAACCACGATGGCGTGAGCAAGCTGAAATATAAGCGTGCTGCAAAGGATGCTGCAGTGGAACTTATCAAGGTTATAAGGCCGTTGAGGGATAAGTAATGACGCGGTTGACCCATCTAATAAACAATGTTAATCCAGCCCAAACTTTCAGATTCCTTGAAACGCCCCTGCCCTAGTGGGGGCGTTTTCTATTACAGGAAATTGACTGTGAATAATATTCTCACTCATAGCCCTTCTGGGGAATGGAATACCCTATAGTCAAAACTTACAGAATTGACACCGAAAACAGAATGCAATAAAATGAGGGTGTGAAATGGTGTCAAAACTTATGGTCAAAAATAAAGCAAAAAAAGATGGGACTCATCGTCCCAAAACTTTTATAGTTTCTTTTGCATATCTACAGGATTAGGTTCACTAATCTCAATAGATACAGCTTCTGAGTTTAAAATTTTGTTGCCAGATTTTGCATCAAGTATAGCTTCGTCCAATGCTGCGGACAAAATATCAAATTCCTTGCTCATGGGGTAGCACCTTCTTTTAAGGTTAAAGAGCACCCCATAGCACTTAGATATTTGATAATGGTTTCTATAGTACCGCCATTTCCCTTCTCTAAACGGCTGATAGCCTGTTGAGATAATCCGGAACGCTCGCTAATATCTTTCTGGGTAAGAGAATTGGCCTTGCGCTTGTTTATAAGCTCCTGCTTGAATTGCATTTCAGCCAAAAAGAGCTTATGTTGCCTCATCAGAGTTTCATCACTGGCGGTAATCTCTGCTATAATTTTTTGTTCCTTAGCTGGATTGCTTTTTACTAACATATTTCCACCCCTTCACAATAATCCTTCTTTTTTGGCTCTGGACAATGCCTTTTCTAAATCCTGCTTTTCAGCTTTGCCCTTCTGCTTTTTACAAATATGCAGGAAAGCAACGGCTTCTTGATTCATAATGACATACATTATGCGGTTCTGCGATAACTTGATTTCCCAGAGCTTTCCTCTGAGTTGGCGTGTATTCAGCTTTTCAAAAGCGTCCATGCCACTTTTGCGAATTTCCTCGCGGGTATCGTAAATCTCTAATTGTTCCTGCTTGGTGAGTTTTTCCACATAATTTAGAATAACATTTTTCCCACCGGCAGAATGATAATCATAAATTTCCAATTTCAATTACCTCATACTTTTATTGTAATTATTATACAACAATATTGATGTATTTTCAATGGAGGCAAAGACAATGATTTACGGTTATGCCAGGGTGTTCACATCAGGACAAGCTAAAGATGGAAACAGCCTTGAAGACCAGAAGCAAAAACTGATTGCAGCTGGAGCAACACAGATAATAGAAGAATACTATACCGGGAGTACTACCAATCGCCCGGAGTTTTCAAAGCTCATTGACAAATTGCAGGACGGAGATACCCTTGTAGTAACCAAGCTGGATAGGTTCGCCCGGTCTGCAGGGCAGGGAGTACAGCTCATTCAGGAGCTAATTGGTGGAGGGGTATCAGTTAATGTCCTGAATATGGGCCTCATGGACAATAAGCCAGCCAACAAGCTGATGATTACCATGATGTTGGCATTTGCCGAGTTTGAAAGGGATATGATAGTAGAGCGTACCCAAGAAGGAAAGAGGATAGCCAAAGAAAGACCTGGGTTTAAAGAGGGCCGTCCGAGAATCAGTAAAGCGCAGACAGACCACGCTTTGGAAATGCTTGCTGCTGGCAAGAGTTATAAGCAGGTATCTGAAGCAACAGGCATATCAAAATCTACACTTGTACGCCGCTGGAGAGAAAGGAAAGTCCTTGAATGTTATATTCCCAAATAAAAAACCTCGACACAAATGAGGTTAGAATAAACTTTCATTTTTTCGTTTGAATCGAGGTTTTAAAACTTGATAAATAATTCTTACCGGGTGATTTACGCTATATACACCTTGTCTGTTAATAAGATTCTATCTGAATCCCTTCAGATAGTATAAATACTGGAATTTTATATTTTGTGTTGCAAAATTGAGCCGTTTTTCCTTTCTTTACGTTTTAGAAAATAATGGTATATTTTTCTGTTTGAACCTAGTTTTCAGGTGTGCTTTTTATGCACTGGTCAGCTTATGATATGCTTCGGTAATCTGGTGAACGGGGTTTTTTAGCTGAGAGATTTTATCCACGTCTGCTATAAGCACTGGATTTACTCCAGCAGCACGAATCATTTTGATATATTTACGGAAGGTTTGCTTGCTACCTGCTACTTCCTTTCCACTATTTTTTATAAAGTGTCCTCCTTCTATAAATTGTTTTTGAGCACTATCTAGACTCCTGACTTGGGCAATTAACTCGATAACATTTATAAGTTTGCAAGCCATGGACTCGTCGTATGTTTGGCGTATGAGCTGCTTTGCTTTGTGGCGGTTGTAGAAAGATTCCAGACCTACGGTCTTAGTGTATTTATCCATAAGCTCGGTATAAGCAATATCCAAACTGAGGAAATTATGGGCTGCCCTAGTTGGAAGCTTGTGACGTTGCATCAAGGAAGAAATACCATTATATCCTATCTGTACCTCATATCTCTGGATGCCGTAAGCCTGTGACATAAGGGTACGTTTTTCGTCGGAATTCAGATATTCCTGATTCTCAATTTCTATACGCTTGTCATAACATATTATCTTATAGCTGTTGTTCCTTTCAGCAGCTGACTGGTTATATATTTTTTGGGAATTATCCCGAATAGGTTTTGTCCTAATATGCGACGAGGTTTTATGCGCAAGCTTTTGGAATATTTTTCTGAGATTGTCATTTTCAAAATGTAAATTGAAACTGTAATCAATTCTTCTTATATTCCACTCTGTGAAATCATGCAAGTAGTATAATGCACAGATATTTAATCTATTAAACAGCTTGCTAATCATATTAGAAAAGGCGTCTTCAAAAAGCTTCACATTGCTTTTGGTAGGAAGGAAGAGATTAACAGTATGCTTTTCGTGGTCATGTAACATTTTGTATGGATTAATTTCTATATACAAAGTGTAGCCATAAGAATATGGGAGAGAAATACCTTCACCATTTTCCCAAATAAGGTCGGTAGGAGCATCATACCCCGTTACACTTTTATACATTTCAGGTGAGTAGATTTTCCCTGTACGTGTTGACCGTATTAGCTTAATTGCATTTACTCCAGGTATATTTGGGTGATACACAGCTACTTTGGTTGAGGTATTGAAAGGATTAAACTCTGTGCTAAAATCTTTGTCTATACGTGCTGAATCAACCTCCATGATGTTTAGGATTTGATTAATCATATTCTGATTATTGAAAAGTTCTTTGGTGATAGCTATTGTATGAATCATATTGATTCCTCCTCTATATTTTGTCTTACTAACTTTAAGGATTTACAATTTCTAAATAATATATTGAGTCCTCAAGCCCTTTGTTTATAAGGGCTTTCGCTTAGAAATTATCTTAAAATCCTTGTGTCCTTAATAATAATAATCACGGCCCGCAGAATTTTGCGGGCCTATTTATTTTGGTGATTTAGTACTTACTGGAAGCTAAGTTTGGTGGCTTAATAATAAACAATTCTTCTGGTCGTATATTGTATAGCTGGAGAAGAATATTCAGCTTTCTGGCTGGAATATCTTTTCTACCATTTTCCCAGCTGCCTAAAGTACCAGTGGTAACACCAAGTGCTTTGGCTGCTTCTGATTGTCGGATGCCAGCGTTCTTTCGTGCTAATCTAAGTGCAGTGAAATCAAAAGTGGTCATGGATGCACCTCCTTCAAAAACTCTCCGATTTGGAGATTATACGCATCCGCCATTCTAAGTAATATAGTGGCTTTCATTTTTGACTTTCCGCTTTCATATCGACTAAGAGTGGATTTGTCGATGCCAATTTTTTTGGCGGCCTGCTTCATGGACAATCCGCAATTATAGCGGGCTTGCCTGAGAAAACTGGTGTGAATTTCAAGCATGATGATGCTCCTTTCTCGCTTTTTGCGAATGTTTTCAAAATGTATATTACTTCTGGGGAATGCGCTATTTCATATTCTGGTTGAAAAAATAATATTATTATGTCGTTTTGCAACAGGTATGGATGTGTTTTGAATAAATATCAGTTGTTATGTTTCAAAAAATGTATATAGAACTCAAAAATGCAACTATAGTGAAAGCAAAAGTGAATTGCTTCCTTCACCGACCTGGTCTTCAAACAACAAAAACTTATGAAAAAATCTAGCCCCCGCCATCAATCGTTCACCGTTTGTGATACTTAGACAAATTATTGGATGAAATAAAAAATGCCGCATGATGCGGCAAATTGATATTTTTAATACAGCTTAAAAGAAGATATTGACATAGCGTAAAAGAATACATGACTATATCCGTGTCCTGAATATAACCCTAAAATTGCGACTTTATATTATGCGGCGTATTCCCGATTTTTAATATTGCTTAAAAGAATAGGATAATATTGCGTAAAAGAATTCATTATATAAATATTTTAGCCGCAAAAAATTAGGTTGACTTTTCAACGGTGAACATATATTATCGAAGAAAGTATTTTACAATGACATTTAGTTAACACCATAAAGTTATTGTTATAAATATATGTACCTTGACAATTTAACAAGATATCAGACAGACCCCCCCATATTCAATTAGCATTGAAGTATGCTTTATAAAATAATTTTCATATTCTATTGAGGGTTATTGCCATGAAACACATTCAAACCAGAGAAGAGATTTTGTGGTTAGCCAAGAATACAAACAAACCGTTCTTTGTTATTGGCAGAATGGAGCCGATTCTTGACCCGAATCAAAATCATGTTTCGTTCTCCCACGTTAGGCCTTATGCTTGGGGGTGTAGCACATACTATCTCTGCCATCACATCAACCTTCCTATAGCGGAAGTTGAAAAATATGTGAAAATAAACTTCGACAATTTTGGGAAGAGCTTCTTCATCTGCGTAAGGCCACATATATATTATGGTGAAGATGGTACTGAGCGTGGTGGACTCTCGATTGATACTTCTATCATTAAGGAAGCAATTTTCGAAAAATTTCTCCAAAAATATAACTTCACTCCTATTCCTCAGGATAAGTACCTTGACTTCCGCAAAATTTTGGATGGCAAATTCATTCGTGAGGAAATAATTGGAGAGGATAAGCGTCCCAAACCACATAGGTATAGGGGAAGGCACATGAGTGAAGCTAACAAGAGAATTGAAATGGATAAAATAATTTCTGACCGTAGACGAAGACAAAATAAAGGCAAGCTTTCAAAGAAAGCTCGCCGCAAAATGATGGATAAAGTTAAATGGAAAACTATGGCAGAAGCAGATAAGGAACGGGAAATGGCCCAGAATAAAACATACGATACGGAGGAACAGTGATATGGCGACAGTAAATATGACGCTTGAAGAAATCATGGCTATTCCTGAAGAGACGATTGTACAAGAAATGGCAGATGTAAGTGCCAAATCACAATTGATATACAATGGTTCTTCGGAACCACCGGGATATTCTATAGAGAAACATCATAATATTGGCGCTTGTTACTGGATAATGCCTGTCAAGGTCAAAGATATGAGTAAACTTTCTACAGATATGGATAATCTGGAAATTTTGGCTGAAGAAGAAATCTCTATTGACCAATCTACATTTGAGAAGCTACTATATCCAATTTTTAAACAGCATTTCGATAATGAGCTCCCAGAAAATGTGGGCCGCGGTGTTGAATATTCCCTTGCCAGATATGATGACGGTATTGCCTTTGACCGTGATTTATCGGAAAACTTCTATTTCTTTGAACAGATAGAAAAGATTCTGGCTGATATAAAGCAGTATGCTGACATCGACAAGGGTAAATACACAGCTGAGGAATTAGGCTTTTATAAAGATTTTGAAAGTAGTATCAGAAAAATGATGAATGCAGGTGCTGCAAAAGGATATAAGATACTATCCATTGGTAGTCCATGAGTGAAGTGATGAGTATGGAAGACGATTTGGAACACTTGGAGGAATAATTATGAAATATTTACGCAGAAAAAATCTTGAAAAAGCTTACAGATTTTATACTATCCCATTTTGGGAATTAGATAGCAGGATTGAGGAAATATCTGGTTTCAACTTAATTTTCCCTTACCATTTGGAGGGTAAGGAGATAGAAAACTATACTCATCACGCACATACATGGCAGGATTTGATGAATGACATTCTTATGGATTACAAATTTTTTTCTATAAAAGGCTATGAAGAATATTATTCCCAGCAGGAGCAGGAACTTATTGAGCGATTAATAAAAGGCTTAAAAGAACAGGATGGCAAAAAGGGGCGATAGTATGCTTAGTGTGTTTCGTACAGATTATAATGTAAATGAGTTACCTGAGTCTTTGCAGAAAAATTTTTATGACGACATGGCTCTTTATGATGGATATTTTCTTGTAAAGGAATGGATGGACTCTGTTTATCTTGAAAATCCGTATTCCTCGAAAGAAGTGGAGCTACTTGACCATATTTTGCATAGCAGCAATCTATACATGATGATTCAGCATAACTATTATGAAGATGCCAACAGTTGTGTATTCATTGGTGAATCTGATTTTAGAAAAATAGGTATAAAAGAACACGACGACATAAAAAACATTTCTAACAACATAATTGGGAAAACTTTCATTAAAATAAACAAAAAAGAATACCGTGTATTTTCTATGTGTTCAGGTAACGACAAAAACGTATGCTTTTCTTACGGACTGAGCGCTCTCGATAATTTGGCTAAAAAAATAAAAACAGCCACAAATTGTGACTGAATTGATGTGTACTATCATATGATAATTATGGGGCGATTTTATGAAAAAGGATTTAGGATATTACATGGGTCGTTCATATAAAATTGTTATTCAGCCAGACCACATAGAAGGCGGATATTCAGCAAAACTTCTAGATTTACCTGGATGCATTACTCAAGCAGATACCTGGAAGGAACTTCAATTTATGGTTGAAGATGCCAAAGAGTGCTGGCTCGAAGCAGCCCTTGAGGATTTAGAATCTATTCCAGAGCCAGAAGTCATAAGAATAATGAACAGGAAATATAAAAATTATGAACAGGAAATATAAAAATTATGAGAGAGTCAGAGTGAAATCAACCGGGCACACAGGTACAATAGTTGATACTTTGCCTCCCAAGAATGGCAAATATGCCTACATTATAGATGACGACATTATTGATGTTTACCCTGATATTCCGTCCGAGGAGTGGGTTTATGATGTAATGGAAGATGACTTGGAACATTTGGAGGAATAAGCATTAAAACTTGGTTTTTCCGTGAAAAGTGGCAAGATTCGTAATATGTCAGGGGGTAAGTAGCTTGAAGTATGAAGTCGCCATCGAAATAGAACTAGTAAGATATTTCAAGGTAGAGGCTAATAATAAAGATGAGGCAATGAGAAAGGCCAAAAACGAAGCGTTTGATTCGCTAGAACCTGTATTTACTGTCCAATACTCTGATGAACTGTGCAGATTGGAAGTCTTGGAAGCGAAAAAATCAGAAGAATAGTCGATTGAGAGATTTATAAACTATAAAACTGTGACTTATTTTAATGAACCCTCACTTATTTATAATGAGAATTGCAGTTAGTAATTATGAATCAGGCCCTTTTGCGGACTCTTACAGAATAGAGGCAAGTAATCAAAGACATTGCGATATAAAATAACAACACGGAGGCGATAGTATGCTTAGTTTGTTTCGTTTCGATTATAAGGTAAATGAGTTACCTGATTCTTTGCAGAAAATTTTTTATGACGACATGGCTCTTTATGATGGATATTTTCTTGTAAAGGAATGGATGGAATCTGTTTATATTGAAAATCCGTATTCCTCGAAAGAAGTGGAGCTACTTGACCATATTTTGCATAGCAGCAATCTATACATGATGATTCAGCATAACTATTATGAGAAGGCCAACCGTTGTGTATTCATTGGTGAATCTGATTTTAGAAAAATAGGTATAAAAGAATATGATGATATAAAATTCTATTGCGGTAAAATATCTAGTACATTTATAAAAATAGACAGACTAGAATACCACGTCTTTGAGGCATATACATTCAAAAACAAAAACGCATGCTTTTTTTACGGAGTGTCCGCTCTCGAAAATTTGGCTCAAAAAATAAAAAACAGCCACAAGTTGTGACTTAATTGATGTATGATATATTGAGGGGCCAAGTATGGCCTCTTTTATATTACTTCATGTGGAAATTCCTAGTTTAAGTGGAGAAAAAAATAGTTTAAGTGGAGAAATTCCTAGTTACGATATAACTTATCCACAACCTACTGTTGATAAGTTATAAAAAACTGTTAATAAACTGTTAATAACTTGCTTTTAAGTACCAAAAATATTATTTTCAAGTGGAGTTTACTAGGAATTTCTCCACTTAAAATCATATTGCATACTAACTGGTCATTACCCTCATATCTGACTGTGAAGACTATTCACACTCAATTTTTGGAAAACACAACGCCTACCACAATCAATGGGAGGCATCTTAAGGAGATAGGACTACTCGTGATTTTGGCCTGAGGAGGTATGCCAAAACATCGGCAATTCTAGCATCATATCAAATATCAGTGATGTAAAAAGAACGATATAAACCCCAAAATATAAAACAAGACAATCAACATTATTACCACAGAAATGGTAAATCCAAGACAGCCTGTATTGGCATAAAGATGCTTGAAACAGCTTACAATGGCATTATCACATGATTCCTGCTGGATTGTACTATTAGTGCCTTCTTTTATGGAAGCACCGCAAAACATACAGAATATTGATTCGTCCGGGATTTGTTTACCACATTTTTTACAAAACATACTATGCCCCCTATTAATTGACATATACGGTGTAACCATTCGCCAAGCTGACCATCTTATCCTGCCAAAGACCCTAGAATTTAAAGTAATTAAATCTATCACAGTTGGATGAAATATGAGTAATTTTATTCTTCTATAATTATTTTCTTTAATTATGGGAGATTTTATGATAAAACTCCTCATACTAAGCCATATAATATACTATTTATGAGGATTGTAATTGATTTAATCATAAAATACCTCATATATAGGATAAAATACCTCATACATAGGATAAGATACCTCATATTCCAATAAAAAACCTCATACTAAAAAACTGACTGGCCAAGAAGACCAGTCAGCTATGTTCAGATTATTTTACTTTATGCTACCAACCAATTGATTCAATTTATCAAAGATGTTGCCGTCACGTACGGTAAAAGCCAATTGATGCTCTTTGTCAAATATATTATTACCATCAATGGTGTACGCCAAAGTTCCTTGCGCGTCAAAAATACTATTGCCTTCAATGCGACCAGCAGGCAAATTCATTGCATCTAACAGATGCCCAGACGAAAACATGTGACCAGAATACTGCATATTTTCATCGAAGAAGTCTGCAGAGCCATCACTATGCACACTAATATCTCCAGCAGGCTGAGTCATAGAGTCCGTAAAATGAATCGTTGTATCTGAAGCAGTAGTTGGCACTGAATCAGCTAAACTAATAGTGTTTTGTACTGTATTATTGGAAGAAACGACGGAATCATCAAAGGTCCCAACATTACTCATGTCAACATTACTAACGGTCGTTGTTGCATCCACAGCACAACCGGATGTGGCATCCACGCTCCCGATGTCTGGTGTTGCTGTAACTGTTCCTGCTATTACTCCATCATCACTTGATAACAGTGTATCCAAAGCTTTCATATCACGCTTTGCAAGAGCATATATAATAAGTAACCCCATGCTTACAAGCAAACGGACTAATTGTCCCTGAGGTTTCGATTTTTTATATACTCCACATATAATACGAAAGCCAATATAGTAAATTAGATTTGCGACAAACAACAAAGCTATTAGCATAGCCTGTGTCTTTAATGGGTTTATTCCTACACCATAATAAAATCCCCTGAATAAGGAGTCCATTGAATATAGAAAACCATTAACAACGATTAATCCCCAAATAAAATGAACTATGAACGGTTTAAAAATATTGCAATCCCAAAGAGCTCGTTTAATTACATCCCATTTGTAAATAAGCACTCCAGCAGATATTATGAAAAAGATTTTACCTATTGCCCACGCAATTACTAATGTATAAAAACAAATAATACAAGCCATTGCAATAGCCAACCAGTCTAATCCCTTAGGCGTGCCTGAAACAGACAGTGTTGCCCCAGGACTATCTAATCCTATACCGCAACTCGGACAGAATGCCATATTTGATTCGACAGGCTTCCCACATGAAGAACAATTAATACCCATTTTCTACCTCCTAATTATCTTGGTGCCTTAATTTATTCAATAATATAATAAACCTCCTTTAAAAAATCGCACCTCGAATAGTCTATCACATAAGAACCACAAAAACAATGTATAGTTAAATTTTCTTTTAATACTAAATTACACTTTTCACGTGAGGTATCTTATCCATAAAAATCATTATAAATTAATTCTAGATTTCTAAAATGACCTTTTATTGCTGGTATAGTATTTTTTAATAATTTCAACACACTTGCAACCTCAATATATCTCTGTAAAATTTTTTTGTCTATCCCCTGTACAGTGGACAAAATATGCGAATTCAAATAGCTGTATAAATAGCTGTAGTCACCAAAATCCCCAAATATTTCTACAATATTTTATGCAAACAAAAAACCTCGATGCCCTTATATCTAAAGGTTTCGAGGTTATTTTTCTTATGGTGGAGACGAGGGGGCTTGAACCCCTGACCCCATGCCTGCCAGGCATGTGCTCTCCCAGCTGAGCTACGCCCCCATAGGAAAATCAAACAAGATGTATTATACAACATTAATTTAATTAATTCAACCCAAAATATAAAAAATATAGAAAAAGGAGACCCTTAAGGATCTCCTTTTTGTCATTATCTGCTATTATTATTTTTCTCCCAGCTCCAGCATCATCTTTGCCACCATGGCCTCGCTGGTGAGCATACCACCGGAAATCACGCCGTGCTTTAGGGCAGTGATGCCTACCTCGTAGCGGTCCATGTGAACTCCATCATTAATGCATTGGGTGGCACCGATGATTTTTACCCCCTTGGAAATGGCGTAGTCAATGGATGGCAGCAGATTGCCTGGGGATTCCACACCTGGTATGCCCCCGGAGCCAAAGAGGTTCAGCACTATGCCTCGGCAGCCTGCGTCCACCAGAGCCTTTATATATTCGTTCTTATATCCTGGCACCAGATCCACCATAGCCACCCGTGTATCTATTTTGTCCCGGACTTTTAGTTTATCGCCGCTGGATGGGTGAGGGTTATCAGACAAATATTTGTCATACTCCGGATTAAATTCCAGCTTGCCATCTTTAAGAACTGCAACTTCAGGGACATTGATACTCTTAAAGGCATAGAACTGCTCTGTGTGGAGCTTTTTGGCGGCGTTTCCCTGTATGAGTCTACCATAAAATGCCAGATATACGCCGGGCCGGTCCTTGGTGGCAGCAGTAAAGGCAGTGACGAGATTATCCGGTGCATCAGTGCCTTCTTCGGTCAGTGATAGCTGGGAGCCAGTTATGATCACCGGCTTTTTTAAATTCTCCAGCATATAGTACAGGGTTGAGGAGGTAAAGGCCATGGTGTCTGTGCCGTGACTGATGACGAAGCCGTCATATTTATCGTAATTCGTCTCCACCGCCCGGGCCATTTCTACCCAATGCTCCGGCTGGATGTTGGTGCTGTCCAGCTGCATCAGCTCATGAGTATCAATTTCGCATATTTCTTTAAGGGCTGGTACCCGCTCAATAAGAGCCTTGCCGTCAAGGCCTGGCATCATGCCGTCTTCAGTTTGTACGGAGGCAATGGTGCCGCCGGTTGCAATGAGCAAAATTTTCTTCATATGGCCAAAATCTCCTTCTTCGACCTCTCGGATTTTATATTCTAATAAAAATTATACAGCTATTGTTCATTTTTTCCAAAAAATATATCTATAGGCAGGAATTATAGGGCTTCGTAGTGAATAATAGAAACATGCTGAAAGTGTGTCCTGTTTGTGTTTATTTATGGAATTTATTAATCATAATTATCTATAGATAGGAGTGATGTGTATGGCAGAGCCTATGGTTGAGGTCTTCATATTTGAGACCAGGCAGTTCCTGGAACAGCTGGAACAAATTGCTCTTGGCAGTGAAGAGCAGGGCGGTTTCAGCGAGGAAGATGTCAACGAAATCTTTCGTGCCATGCATACTATTAAGGGCTCAGCGGCCATGATGATGTTCGACCAGGTCTCGACACTGGCCCATTCTGTAGAGGATATTTTCTTTTACATAAGAGAGCTTAAGCCGGCAAAAGTGGATGCCACTGCCATTACCGACATTGTACTCAATGCCGTGGATTTCATGCGTATTGAAATGGAAAAGCTGGATGCAGGCGGTACCCCAGATATGAGCTCCGAGGAGCTGCGTAACTATACCAAGGACTTTCTCAGGAATATGAAGCTGGACAACGGTCATGATCCTGATATTGATCTTCGTAAGGTAAAGAACGCCAAGAAAGCCGGCGAGGCAGGAGGGGAAGCTTCAGCACCTGCACCTGAGCCGGAGAAAAAGCAGTACTACATCGGTGCTGCAAAGCCAGCGGCACCGGCACCGGCAACTGAGGGAGCCACCAGCGGCGGGCAGCATGTTTTTGAGGCAACAGTTTTCTTCCAAGAGGGCTGTGAGATGGAGGAAGTTCGTGCCTTTGGTGTTGTAAACAACTTGAAGGAAAAGGTCAAGGAACTGCACTATCTGCCGGAAAAGATTCTGGAGGACGACTCCGCCACGGATACCATTCGCAATATGGGCTTTCGTCTTTTCTTTACCACGGACATGACTGCTGATGCTGTGAAGACAGAGCTGGACCAGACCATATTCCTTGATCGCCTGGAAATAAAGGAAGTGTCCAGCGTATCTGAGTTGGAGTACTGGCCTTCCCAGGAGACTATTGCCATAACGGCACTGGAAAATTCCGAGCCTATTAAGCCAGAGATGCCACCAGTGCAGCGTGATCTGACGCCGGCGGCCAAAAAACCAGCTGCCAAGGGGGCTGACGGAGCCCAGATGATTACGGTCCGCGTTGATAAGCTGGATAAGCTGATGGATTTGGTGGGAGAAATGGTTATTGCAGAGGCCATGGTTACCCAGAATCCTGATTTAAATGGCATGGAGCTGGATAATTTCGCCAAGGCTGCCCGTCAGCTTCACAAAATCAACGGGGAACTTCAGGACAGCGTAATGGCCCTTCGCATGGTACCGTTGGAGGGCACATTCAAGAAGATGAACCGTATTGTTCGCGATATGACCAAGAAGCTGGGGAAGAAGGCACGCCTGGTATTGGTGGGAGAATCCACAGAGGTGGACAAGAACATCAACGAGCATATTTCCGACCCACTTATGCACATAGTCAGAAATTCCGTTGACCATGGCATTGAAATGCCGGATGTGAGAGTGGAGGCGGGCAAGGAGGAAACGGGGACTGTTATCCTTTCCGCAGAAAATGCCGGTGGTGAGGTAGTAATAAAAATCAAGGACGACGGCGGTGGTCTAAACAAGGAGAAAATTCTGGAGAGAGCCCGCAAGAACGGACTCCTTACCAAACCGGAATCGGAGCTTACGGATAGGGAGATTTACTCCTTCATTTTCGCTCCCGGTTTTTCCACCAAGGAAGCTGTTACAGAATTCTCTGGCCGTGGCGTAGGTATGGATGTGGTGGTTTCCAACATAAAATCCTTGGGTGGCAAGGTCATCGTAGACAGCGATCCGGGGCTTGGCAGCACCACCACTATAAAGATTCCGCTTACGCTGGCTATTATTGAGGGCATGTCGGTTTCCGTAGGTGGTTCCCGTTTTACAGTTCCAATAAATTATATCAGTCGCTCCTTCCGTCCGGAGGAGGGAGCCATTTTTAAGGACCCGGATGGTTCTGAAATGATTATGGTGCAGGGCAAGTGCTGTCCTGTGGTAAGACTGTATGATATGTATGATATCCCTGATGCAATTCACGAGCCTACAGATGGCATATTGCTTCTTTTGGAGGCTGGTGAGGCCCGGTTCGGGGTGCTGGCAGATGAGCTGCTTGGGGTGCAGGAGATCGTTGTTAAGCCTGTTCCAAAGTACATCAGCCGCATGATGAAAACTACCGGCATCAGCGGATGCACATTGCTGGGTGATGGCAGTATCAGCCTGATTATTGACCCGCAGCAGGTGCATAATATAATTTTTGACTAACCGGGAGGGATAATCGTGGAAGATGATAAGCTGTTAATGGAAGACGAGGATACCCAAAAGGATAAATATCTTACTTTTTCTCTGGGAAATGAAATTTATGGTATAGACATCAAGGTGGTAATCGAGATTATCGGAATTCAGAAGATTACCGTGGTGCCAGAGGTGCCGGAATATGTTAAGGGCATCATTAATCTCAGAGGAAAGATTATCCCTGTGGTGGATATGCACCTTAGATTTAGACGGCCGGGGAAGGAATATACTGACAGGACCTGCGTTATTGTCATTGATGTGAATGATGTGTTAATTGGCCTTATTGTTGATGGGGTTTCCGAGGTACTAACCATTCCGGAAAAGAATGTGGTACCACCGCCTGACTTGAAGGCATCTCAGAATAAGTATATCCGCAACATCGGCAAGATCGGTGAGGGAGTGGTTCTGCTCCTTGACTGGATGAAGCTCTTCAGCGAAGATGACCAGAGCTTGTTTGATGATATGAGTTCGGAGGAAACCAGCGAGGAGGCTACTTAATATGATGTTTTTCAAAAATCTCACAATAGGTGCTAAACTAATAACATTGGTGGTCGTTCTTGAACTGATGATTGTGGCTGTATCATGGCATGGCATTTCCAGCACCGTGAATACTGCCGATAAATATGACAATCTTATTAAGATGGATACCAGGGCGGCTATTAGTGCCAACTCCATGGGTATGCATCTGAATGCTGCCCGCATCAATTATCTCCTGACAATGGGAAAAACGGACAATGGCGCCATTGAGGCTTCCTATGCTAAAATGAAGCAGGCTCTTGCTGAATGTGACAAGGATATGGCTGAGCTGAATTCCATGGCCCAGAGTCCTGAAGCAAAGCAGATGATGGCAGCTATCCAGAAGGATTATGATGCCTATAAGACAGGAACTGCCGGCACAGTGAAGACTTTGCTGAATGATACAGTATTCATTGATCCGGAGACCATGAACAGCGATATTGCCAAGCAGTCAAAGCTGGCGGAGAAGCTGTATGCTGATATTAAGGCCATCGCTGATATGGGTGAGGAATCTGCTACCCATGAAGTGGCAAGAATTGCTGATGAAAACAGAAGCGGTATTGTTACCAATATTGTGGTAGCTGCCATTCTGATAGTTATTTCTCTGGCAGCGGGCGTTTATTTTTCCAGAGATTTGTCCGCCCGTCTTAAGGAACTGGGAGCAGCTGCAGCCCGTATTGCCGAAGGTGACCTTGTTACCGAGGTTAAGACCAGTACCGGTGATGAGCTGGGAGATGCAGCGGCCAGCTTTGAGATTATGCGCCAGCGGGTTCATGAATCTGTTTCGGATATTCATAATGTGGCAGACCAGGTGGCTGCAGGAGCCAAGAATGTATCTGATGCCAGCTTGGGACTTTCTCAGGGTGCTACTGAGCAGGCGGCTTCTGTGGAGGAATTGTCTGCTTCCATTAGTGAGATTGCCTCCCAGACAGCCAGCAATGCTGAAAATGCTGAGCGGGCCAATGCGCTTACCCATAACTGCCGCAATCATGCTCAGCAGGGTAATGAGGACATGAAGTCCATGCTGGAGGCTATGGAGGAAATCAATAATTCTTCCAATAACATCTCCAAGATTATCAAGGTAATTGATGAAATAGCTTTCCAGACCAATATTCTGGCACTTAATGCCGCAGTGGAGGCTGCCCGGGCAGGTCAGCACGGCAAAGGATTTGCTGTGGTGGCTGAGGAGGTTCGCAATCTGGCTGCCCGCAGTGCCAAGGCTGCCAAAGAGACCACTGATATGATTGAAGGCTCCATTGAGAAGGTTAATGTGGGCCGAAATATTGCCAATAAAACTGCAGAGGTCCTCAGTGCCATTGTTGGTGATGTGGCCGATGTTACCGATATTGTAGAGGGTATTGCCAAGGCCTCCAATGAGCAGAAGCTGGCCATAGACCAGATAAATCAAGGGGTAAACCAGGTTTCCCAGGTGGTTCAGTCCAATTCTGCCACCTCTGAGGAAGCAGCATCTGCCAGCCAGCAGCTTAGTGCCCAGGCTGATCGCATGAGAGAGCGGGTAAGACATTTCAAACTCAGCTCCTCTGTGGTAAACTTTAGGACCACTGATATGCCAAAGGCGGTTCCTGTATACCCTGATAAGCCTGCAGAGAAAGAGGTCCAGACCAGTGCCCAGAAAACTGAAGTCAGACCAATGGTTAAGCCAGCAGCCCCTGGCGTAAAGCCAAAGACTATCGCCCTTACAGATGAAGAGGGCTTCGGGAAATACTAACTCATAGGATTTTTTGGAGAAAACCACGATATGAACCAGTCCTTGTTCCAGCAGTTTGCGGCTTTGGTGACGCAGAATTTTGGTATTCAGCTGCCACCGGAGAAAAAAGCTCTTTTGGAGAGCCGTTTGTTTAAACTGAAAAATGAAAACATGGGCAGACCTGAACTGGCCAGTGATGAGGCCTTTCTGAAGTATATTAGGGAGGATAAATCCGGCAAGGGACTGGCCATGCTGGCAGAGGCTATAACCACCCATCATACTTTCTTCATGCGTGAGGCGGACCACTTCTCTTTCTATGAGAAGGAGGTTCTGCCTTATCTGGAGAAGTCTATTCGTGATGGTGATGTAAGGACTTGGTGCGCCGCTTCCTCCACCGGTGAGGAGGCCTATACTCTGGCCATGATGCTGGAGGATCATTTCGGCTCCATGCCGGGCTGGGAGACCACTTTGCTTGCCACTGATTTGTCGAAGGATGTGCTGGAAGCCGGCAAAAATGGTGTTTATTCTGCTGAATCAGTGAAGACTCTGCCCGCTTTGTGGCAAAACACTTATTTCCATCGTACTCTGGATGGCAGATATCAGGTGGTGGACAAGCTGCGCCAAAAAGTGCTGTTTCGTCGGTTTAATCTTATGACACCTGTTTTTCCTTTTAGAAAGCCTTTTCATGTAATTTTTTGTAGAAATGTTATGATATATTTTGATTCACCTACAAGGGATGCTCTGGTACAGAAATTCGCTGATTTTTTGGAGCCAGGTGGATATCTCTTTATTGGTCATTCTGAAGTTATTGACAGGCATAAAAGTGATTTTGATTATGTTATGCCGTCTATTTATAGAAAGAAGGGAGCGTTCACATGAGTGATTTAAAAATTCTTATTGTGGATGATTCCCTGTTTTTTAGGGAAGCACTGGCAAGAGGCCTGGCATCAAATATTTCAGGTACCATTGAAGTTGAAAAAGCTGAAAATCCATTTGAGGCAAGGGACAAGATTTTGTCCTTTGACCCGGATGTTATGATTCTTGATGTGGAAATGCCAAAGATGAACGGCATTGAATTTCTGCGTCGTCTTATTGTGCAGTACGCACTGCCTACGGTGGTGCTTAGCTCAAGGCCGGCGTATAAGAACCTTGCCCTGGAGGCGGGAGCCTTTTCCTTTATCGAAAAGCCTTCCATGACCTTGGGCAGTGGCGATTTTATGAAAAAGGTGGCCGAGGAGGTTTGTCGGGCTAAAGCTCATGAGGAAATGCTTATCTCGGAAAGCCAGGAGGCTGGTCCTCAAGCTGCGGAGCCACCGGCACCGCAACCGGTTCAGCCAAGCAGTTCTGCTCCTCAATCCACATCACAGACAACCTCACAGTCTTCATCAACCACAGTTTCCTTATTCAAGAATTATGGCAGTCATGAACAGGTCTCAAAGCATCTTAACCAAGTTGTGACCAATATGAATGCCATGAAGGAAATTGCCAAGCAAATGAAAAGTGACAAACCAGAGCCACAATCGGTTCCCCTTAGCTCACTGAAGACTCCTGTGCCTCCAAGAAAAGTGGAGCTTATTGCCATAGGAGCTTCCACTGGTGGAACTGAGGCCTTGTCCAAGATATTAAAGGCTTTGAAACCACCGCTTCCACCTATAGTTATTGTGCAGCACATTCCGCCAATGTTTTCCAAGCTGTTTTCTGACCGACTTAATGGCGAGTGCGTCATAAATGTAAAGGAAGCAGAGGACGGGGACCGTCTGGAGCCAAATTGCGCTTATGTGGCTCCGGGTAACAAGCAAATGCGGGTAATGAGTGTTGGTGGTCTTATGTCCTTGGATGTTAAGGCTGGGCCAAAATATGGTGGCCATTGCCCTGCAGTTAATGTTCTGTTCAAGTCCGTGGCCGAAAATGTGGGCGATCGGGCTATGGGAGTTATTCTCACCGGTATGGGTGAGGATGGTGCCGAATATATGGTCAAGATGCGTGAGGCAGGCTGTGTAACACTGGGGCAGGATGAAGCCAGCAGTGTGGTTTATGGTATGCCGAGGGTTGCCTTTGAAAAGGGTGCTGTAATGCAGCAGGTACCTCTAAATGGCATGGCCATGATGATAACAGCTGTAGCCAATTATAAGTAAGGAGGGAGAACCATTATGGAAAAATCAGATATGGTAATTGATTACGGCTCTCTCCAGAATTTGCTGGGCGGTCTTGGTGACAGCGTAATTATGACCGATGTAAAGGGCATGGTCATATTTATGAACGCAGCTGCGGAGGAACTTTTTGAATATAGGTATAACAGTGAGGAGTCTGTCAGTGTCAATGATGTAATGAGACTGGAAAATGTTGACACCAGAGAAAGAATCCTCAGCCCGGTTATTCGGGCCATGCGCACCAAAAAGACCATGGGTCTTTCCAAGAATATTGGCTTTGCCCGTTCTGATGGCGCGGTTTATCTGTCTGCCACCTGTTCACCGATTATGGACAGTAATGGAATGGTAAAGGGCTGTACGGCCATTATACGAGATGTTACCAGAATCCGTACTCTGGAGCGCAAGGTGGAAACGGACCACTATTATATGCGGTCTGTATTCGAGGCAGCAAAAATAGGTATCGTTACCCTTAATGTCCGGGGAGAAATAATGGACATCAATGACCCTGCCCTGGAAACCCTAAATGAAGATTATATAGATATAATGGGAAAGCAGTTTGGGGATGCCATTCATTGTATCAACAGCATTGAGGGTGGCTGCGGCAAATCGGACAACTGCAAGTTTTGTGTTGTTCGTAATAATATTGAATCGGCCATATTGGATGATACCTTTACAGTGGATTTTGTGGTGGCGGTTCAAATTAAGGACCACAAGGAGCCTATTTGGCTTCAGATGTTCATTACTCAGCTGTGGAATGGCAAGCAAAAGCAGATTGTCCTTACCATGCTGAATATTTCCAAGAGAAAGCAGAAGGAACATGAGCTTCAGGAGGCACGCAGACACGCGGAGGTGGCCAGCACAACCAAAACTCAGTTTCTGGCCAATATGAGTCATGAAATAAGGACCCCAATAAATGGTATGTCCGGCATGATAGACCTTACCTTGAAGACATCTCTTACCGATGAACAGCGGGAGAACCTCACTGCGGCCAAGCAGTGTTCCGAGGATCTTTTGCGGATAATCAATGATATTTTGGATTATGCTAAGCTGGAGAATGGCAAGATGCGTCTGGAAAACATTGATTTGGATCTCCATGAGCTCCTTAACAGGGTAAGCAATCTTCACGGCCAGACAGCAGAAAACAAGGGTCTTACCTTTACACGGCCTAATATTGAGGGGCTGCCGAGATTTGTTCGGGGAGATCCTCTCCGTATACGGCAGATACTCCACAACTTGCTCACCAATGCCCTGAAGTTTACCATGGAGGGTGGCATTACCCTTGGGGCATATGTCTTTGACAGGGGACAGCAGCCATATCTGGAATTCTATGTTGAGGATACGGGTATTGGCATGACCATGGAAGAGCAGGCCAAGCTGTTCAAGCCTTTCAGCCAGGTGGATGGGTCCACTACCCGCCGTTTCGGTGGTACGGGACTGGGGCTTATGATAGTAAAGGAGCTTGTTTCCAGTATGGGAGGAGAGATTGGCGTCAGCTCGCGGCAAAACAACGGAAGCCGTTTCACGGTGCTTATTCCGCTGGTATTGGCTGAAAAGGCCGATTTGGAATTAAAAGATCAAACAGTATTTATGAATCCTTATTCACCGTCAACTGACGCGGACAGTAAGGAAAAAGATGCTAATGAGCCTCAACTGCCTGGCCTTGGCAATGATGATGACGATGATATCAGTGAACTTCTTAAATACTGTGAAGATAAATTGAATGACTAGGGGGTTATATATATGAGGATATTAATTGCGGAAGATGACAGAATTAGTCGCGCATTTTTACAGAAATTCATGGTAACCTACGGAGAGGTAGAGGTGGCCGTGGATGGTATGGATGCCATCGATATTTATATGGATGCCATCAAGGAGGGAAAGCCTTTCGATCTCCTTTGCCTTGATATTATGATGCCGAAGGTTGATGGCCTGAAGGTGCTGAAGGTAATCCGCCAGCTGGAGAACCAGAATGATAAGGCCTCTGACAAGAAAATCAAGATCATTATGATGACAGCCTTGGCTGATATTGGTTATGTGGATGAAGCCTTCCGTCTTGGCTGTGATGCTTATGCTTCCAAACCGGTGGATACTGAGAAGGTGGAGGAAGCCATGAGAAATCTGGGCCTTATTCCAGGGGAGAAAAGTGAGTAAGTCTGCAAGTTTTAGATTGGGAGTTTTGTAAGTTTATGCGTATTGTTACCGTTGATTTAGGGGAAAATAGCTATAATATTTATATAGGAAATAATTTACATTCAGAGATTGTTGATTTTTGCAAAAAGAGCAGCTTTTCCAAGCGTGGCCTCATTATTACCGATACCAATGTGGGGCCCATTTATGGGGAGAAGCTAAAGAATATGCTGGCCCAAGGCGGTCTGGAGACTGAGGTATATGAAATTCCTGCAGGGGAAAGCTCCAAGTCATTAAGGGAATTTGAAGCCATTATGACCCGCTGTATCGAGTTGGGACTTGACAGAAAATCCCCTATATTTGCCCTAGGTGGCGGTGTGGTTGGTGATTTGGCGGGCTTTGCTGCAGCCTCATACATGCGTGGGGTGCCCTTTGTGCAGGTTCCTACCAGTCTGTTAGCTCAGGTGGATTCCAGCGTAGGGGGCAAGGTTGCCGTAAACCATCCTTTGGGGAAGAATCTTATAGGTGCCTTCTATCAGCCAAAGGCAGTATTTATGGACCTTGACTGGCTCAAAACTCTGCCAAAGCGGGAGATTTATACCGGCCTTGGAGAGATCATTAAATATGGTATTATATACGATAAGGAATTCTTCAAATACCTTGAAGAAAATACCAATGATGCTCTTGCTTTAAAGGATGAGGTGACAGCTCATATGACTGCCCGTTCCTGTGAGATTAAGGCTGCTGTGGTAAGCCAGGATGAAAAGGAAGCTGGCTTGCGAGCCATATTGAATTTTGGCCATACCATGGCTCACGCCATTGAGAAGAATACTGGCTACACCCGCTATAATCACGGTGAGGCAGTGGCCATAGGCATGGTTTGTGCAGCCCACATCAGCAGAGCCATGGGGCTTATAGATGAAGACTCCTTCAAGAAAGTGGAAAATTTAATTAGAATAATGCAGCTCCCGGTTAAAGCCCAGGGCTGTGACATAGATACATTGTATGAAGCCATTTTCCATGACAAAAAGACTGTAAATGGTCAGGTTAAATGGGTTTTGATGGATGGAGAAATCGGCAAAGTCAAAATTTCCAAGGATGTTTCCGAGGAAGATGTGAAGAACGCCATGAAGTATTGTTTGGCATAAAAAAGTGATATTTTTTACTTGCTTTTTGGAAAATATCATGATATCATACTTGGGTATGTGAGTGGTCCTCTGGACAAGGCTATATTAGAATTCAACACTTGCCAAGAACACTTGAATAGAGGAGGATATACAATGAACATTATTCAGGAATTAGAGAAAGAACAGCTCAGAAATGACATCCCTAAGTTTCAGCAGGGTGACACTGTACGTTGCCATGTAAAGGTTGTCGAGGGTTCCCGTGAGCGTATCCAGGTTTTCGAGGGCGTTGTTATTGCACGTTCCGGTTCTGGCGTTCGTGAGACTTTCACCGTTCGTCGTATCGCTAGCGGTGTTGGCGTAGAGCGTACTTTCCCAGTACACTCCCCAAGACTCGATAAGATTGAAGTTAAGCGTCGCGGTGTTGTTCGTCGCGCTAAGCTGTACTATCTCCGTAACCTCACTGGTAAGGCTGCTCGTATCCGCGAGAAGCGCTAATGCAAGAATTAAAAAGGGACTGTTTTTTCAGTCCCTTTTTTTCTTCTTCTTCTCCCAGTAGAGAACTAATGAGAGGTGATTTAGCATGGGTCAGTTGGGTACTGAAATAAGAGATTGGGTTATTTCCATAGCTGTTGCCGTTGCATTGGCTATGTTTATTCGTACATTTGTGGTGGAATTGTATCTTGTGGACGGTCCGTCCATGATGCCAACCCTTGAGCATCAGCAGCGCCTTGTGGTAAACAAGTTTATTTATAAGATGCGTGCTCCTGAACGGGGTGAGATACTTATATTCCAATATCCGAGAGATAAGAGCCGTGACTTTATTAAACGTGTAATTGCTGTTCCAGGTGATACCATTGAGATTAAGGATCACAATGTGTATGTAAATGGGGAGCTGCAGAATGAGGATTACATTCTGGCCAAGAGCCGTATGGATTATCCTAAGACTACAATCCCAGAAGGTCATGTCTTTGTAATGGGAGATAACCGTAACAATTCTGAGGACAGCCGTTTCCCGGATGTGGGCTTCGTTCCTTATGAACTGCTTAAAGGCAAGGCTATGCTTGTGTTCTGGCCTTTATCCGCTTGGAAAACCCTGCCTTAACAGGTAGCTTATATGTGCTCGATACACCAGGCGTTCCCTGGTGTATTTTTTTGATTTATAAATAGGACTATAGGACTAGGAAATATTATATTAATTAACAATTATTTTTGATAAAATATCGTTGTCGATGGATGACCAACAGAATTATGTACACAACCATGGAGGGGTAAAATGTATGCATGATGCACAGGAGATGCGTCAACTCTTTATGAAACGGTTGTTAGGGAGCTGTTATCATAAAGTGGTACATGTTAATTTGCGCAAGGACACCTTTCAGATTTTAAAGCTGGATGATTTCGAGCGTGAATATACGACTATTAACCTAAAAGAGGCAAAATTAAGTGACTGGTTTAATGCTTTCGTCAACAGTGGAATGTGTCACGAAAGCGTTCGTCAGCGATTCGTGGATTTTGCCGACCCATCAAATTTAAAAAGACTTTGCAAAAAGTGTGCCCATGGCTCGATTCAGATTGTTTATCTTCGCCTTATGGGGCCTGAGGGCAATTATCAGCCAGCTATTATGGAATTTTTCCCTGATACAGATGATCGTTTCTCAGGCTTTGTTACGGTGCGCTCCTTTGTAGCCAATACATCCATCAGCCAGAGGAATAATTTGGAAGATGTAGAGGAAAGAATGAAGGAAGATGATTCCAAGATTGATCGTCTTACAGGACTTCTTAATCGTCGGGCATTTTGTGAAAAGGCTGATCAGATTATGGCGGCCAATCCAGACAAGAAATACGATATAGTAGTGTCTGATGTGGTGGATTTTAAGCTGGTTAATGAGCATTTCGGCTATGAAACCGGTGATAAGATTATTACGGAAATCAGTGAGTGGCTCCAGTGTACCACCGGAAGCAATTTCCTTTTGTGTCGCTATGGTGGAGATCAGTTTGCAACCTTTATGGAGCATACGGGGATTTTGACGGATGAGTTTATCCGCTATATCCATCAGTCTGCCAAGGAAGTTATCTCCATGAAGGACCTGGTTTTTCGTCTTGGTATTTATGAGAATTTGGACAGTTCTGTTTCCACGGCTATTGCCTGCGACCGTGCCATTATGGCTCTGCAGCCTATAAAGCATCAGTATGGAAAGCTCTATGCTTTCTATGAGGATAAGATGCTGGAGGAGTTGGAGCGCTACCGCCGCATGGAAAAGGATATGCGTGATTCTCTCCGCATGGGAGAATTTTTCCTGGTTTTCCAGCCTAAGCATAATGCCTTTACAGGGGAGCTGGAAGGTGCGGAAACCCTTTTGCGCTGGAATCATTCCGAACTGGGAAGCCTGTATCCGACGGAGTTTATTCCAATTATGGAGGACAGCGGCTTTATTGTGGAAGTGGATATGTACGTGTGGGAGGAAACCTGCAAGGCTATAAAGCGTTGGGAAAAGCTTGGTATTCAGCCTTTCCCTGTATCAGTTAATTTCTCCCGCCTGAATTTCCGCCAGCCGGATTTCGTAAAGAAAATATTGAATATAACAGATAAATACAGTGTGGATCGTTCCCTGCTTCATTTGGAGGTTACGGAAAATATATTCGAATCAAGACTTAATGAGATGCAGCGTACTCTGCAGCAGTGCCAGGAGTATGGATTTAAGATTGAGCTGGATGATTTTGGTTCCGGCTATTCTTCTCTTAATGTTTTAGGTGATTTACCACTTGATATTATTAAGCTGGACAAATCTTTTATGAATGAAATCGGTGACAGGAAGCGCAGCAGTATTCTTCACGGCTGTATAAATCTTGCCAACAGTCTGGATTTAAATACAGTAGTTGAGGGCGTTGAATCCAAGGAACAGCTGGAGGTTCTCAGAAATTATGGTGCAGATATGATTCAGGGTTATTATTTCTCTGAGCCTATGACCGAGGAAGATTTTCTAAAATATATATATGAATATGGTCAGAGCCATATAAATAGCAATATTCAAACTGTTTGCTGATTTAAAGAATAGTCAGGCATATGACAGACCCTATGTGTGAGGTTATTAAACAGTAACCCGGCATAGGGTTTTCTTATACACATTTAATGAAGTAACTTGGCAGATATGGTATAATATCAAGCGTGTTAAAATGTTTTTTTCAGAGGAGGTATTTTATGCTGAGTAAGAAGCTTTACACCATGATAATGTGTTTTATACTATGTCTGGGTATTGGAGCCATTGCCGGTGCTGCACCAAGCGGTCAGTACGCTGAGCCTTCTGTTATTTCCGTGAGTGGCTATGGCAAGGTTGTTACCAGCCCTGATGTGGCAGATATCCGTATAGGTATTGAAACCACAGCGAAGGATGCCAGGGCAGCTCAACAGGAGAATGCCAATAAAATGTCCTCTGTTCTGACAGCCATAAAGAATTTGGGGGTCAAGGAAAGTGATATTAAGACAGCATTTTTTGATATGACCCCAATATACAACTATTCTGAGGGAAAGCCTGCTGAGATGGTAGGTTGTACTGCTACAAACTATATAGCAGTAAGGGTAGACGAGGTGGTTAAGGCCGGTAATGTTATTGATGCAGCCTTAAATAACGGTGCTAACCGTATTGACAGCCTCAGTTATGATGTGAAGGAGCCTGAATCCTTGCGTCGGGCAGCCTTAAAAGAGGCTGTGAGGGATGCCAGAAACAAGGCGGATATCCTTGCTAGTGCCCTTGGGGTGCGAATTATTGGTATTAAATTGGTAACGGAAAATGTTGGCTCCGTTACTTCCAGAGATAATACCAGACTGGGAAAAAATGCCAGGGACATGTTGGCCATCAGTGCCGTGACCACTCCTTTGGAGGCGGGTACCATGGATGTGAGTGCCACTGTTCATATAGACTACATTGTAGAATAAATAACAAATTGGGAGTTTTTTGATGAAAAAGCCGCGTTTAGAGGCCATAGAATTTATTAGGGGTATCTCCATGCTGGGAGTTATCGGTATTCATATAGGCTCAGCTTATTTAGGACAGCATCTCACACCGGATGATCCTGGCAATGCCCATCTGGTGGCATTGCTGGAGATATTTACCAGATTTAGTGTACCTATTTTCTTCTTTATTTCAGCCTTTGGCCTGTTTTATAACATGGACATGACCAAGCCTTTTGTATATATGGACTTTTTAAAGCGCCGGTACAAGGCTGTGGTGATACCATATGTGGTATGGTCTTTGTTTTATATCCTTCATTACTGTGTTTTGTGGAAGGATTACAGCCCACTGAAGCCAATTACGATATTATATGATTTGTTTTTTGGTCTTGCCAATTACCAGCTTTATTTTATGGTATTGCTGATCTGGTTCTACTTGTTGATGCCACTTTGGGTATGGGCCGTTAAAAGGTTGAATGTTGCCAAGCTGGCTTTGCTGCTGGTATTCCAGATAGCTGTTAACTATTATCTGTGCTTTATGTGGAACTCCTGGGCTGTGGAGAATGTTTATCTTAGGCCATTTGCCCTGTATCATCTGAATTATTGGGTGATTCATTATGTATTTATCTTCCTGCTGGGTGGCTATCTGGCAGTAAATATGGATAAATTCATGATCTTTATGGAGAAATACCGTAGCTCTATTGTGGCCTTTTTCTGGCTGAGTTTGGCAGCTCATCTGAGTTACTATTATTATTTGCTGAACAGCAAGGGCTATACACCACTGGAGGGTGTAAATACAGCACATCAGCTTTGTCCAACAGGTATAATCTATACTCTGGGGGCCTGCCTGTTCTTCTTTACTATTTTCACCATTTGGAGATTGCCGGATAAATTAAAGCCTGTGCTTTCCCTTTTGGGCAAGCATTCTTATTTTATGTATCTGGCCCATCCTGTGGCTATCACCTATATTTCACTATTTTATGAGAAAATTAATCTTAAGATTAACGCGGTGCCTGCCATAATCATGTATTTTGAAGTGGTTCTTGTGACCTTGGTGGTGGCTGCTGTAATGCGTCGCCTGGGTGAGATTTTTCCATTTATTAATAAGGGAACTATTGGGGTATATCCAAAGAAAACAGCATGAAAAATGGCTCCCTGCGGGGAGCCTTTTATATGGAGATTTTTGAGGTAGAATTTTATGGAAATTTCATATATTATAATAGTGCTTTTGGTTATTATTATTGCTATGCTTGCAGTATTAATTATGAAAAAGCCGGATAATTCCAGGGCTGAACAGGTATTGTGGAATATGCAGAAGGCCCTGGGGGACGGCCAGCAGATGACCAAGGAGGACATTTGCCGCAATATTATGCAGTTGGACAATGCCAACAGCCAGAGCCTGAAGGAAATAAAGGACAGTGTTAATCAAGGGCTGGTATCTGTTCGTCAGGAAACGGAAAAGGGCATTGCTGACCTTAGGGGAGAGCTGGACAAAAATCTTAAGGAAATAAAAGGAGCAGTGGATGAGCAGCTGCAGACTGCTTTGGAAAAGCGTATTGCTGCTTCCTTTAAGACTGTAAGTGCCCAGCTGGAGCAGGTATATAAGGGCCTGGGGGAAATGCAGGCCCTGGCCAATGATGTAGGCAGCCTGAAGCAGGTTCTCAGTGGAGTGAAAACCCGTGGAGTGCTGGGAGAATACCAGTTGAAAAATATTCTGGTTGATATATTAACTGCGGATCAGTTTGAGGAAAATGTGGAGACGGTGCCTGACAGCGGCAAGCGGGTAGAATTTGCCATTAAGATGCCGGGAATGGAGGGGGAAACTGTATACCTTCCAATTGACGCCAAATTCCCTATGGATTCCTACAGCCATTTGCTTGATGCCCAGACCACCGGGGATAAGGCTCTGGTTGAACAGGCCCAGCGGGAGCTGGAGAAGCGTCTTGAAAGTGAAGCCAAGGATATTGCCACCAAATATTTGAAGCCGCCTTATACCACCAGCTTTGCCATTATGTTCCTGCCAATTGAGGGGCTGTATGCCCATGCAGTGGACAGCGGCATGGTGGAAGGGCTTCAGCATAAATACAAGGTTAATATTGCGGGGCCTAGCACTATGGCAGCCCTGCTGAACAGCTTGCAGATGGGTTTCCGCACCCTGGCTATTCAGAAGCGGTCCAACGAGGTATGGAAAACACTGGGGGAGGTCAAAAGCGAGCTGATAAAATATAACGAGGCCATGGAGGCCATTTATAAGCAGTTTGGGCAGGTGAGCAATAAATTTGAGGCTCTCGTTAATACCCGTACCAATGTACTTATGAAAAAATTCCGGGATGTGGAAGCATTGCCGGAGCAGGAGGATTAATATTATATGTACGATATATTGGTAAATCTGGCTATAGTGCCGGGATTGGCATTTTTGTACTATATTTACAGCTTGGATAAGATTGAAAAGGAACCACCGGAGCTTTTGATGAAACTCATTGGCTTTGGTGCCATTTGCTGTTTTCCTGCCGTATTGTTGGAGTTTATTGCCGGGGGAATACTGGATCAGCTTCTTTATTCCGGTACTGTGGAATATGCTTTTTTTGAGGCACTGCTGTGTGTGGCCCTTATTGAGGAGGGCTGCAAGCTATTTGTATTGAAAAAGCTCACATGGACCCATCCAAATTTTAACTATCGCTTTGATGCCATTGTTTATGCCGTATGTGTCAGCATGGGGTTTGCAATTCTGGAAAATATCATGTATGTGCTGGATGGAGGAATAGGTATCGCCATTGGCCGCGCCTTTACATCCATTCCTGGTCACGGTGTATTTGCCATTTTCATGGGTATCTATTATGGTCAGGCCAAGGAATATCTCCATCGCATGGATCGGAAGGTGAAGGACAGAAGCCTGAAGCTGGCCCTTTTTATTCCAACTGTGCTCCATGGTTTTTACGATTTTTGCCTTCTCACTGAGGATGATATTATGGTGGGGGTATTCTTCATCTTTATTCTGGGCTTGTACGCCCATGCCTTCTTTAAGGTAAGAAAGATGTCAAGGGAAGACCATCGGATTTATTATTGATATGAACAAGTGTTAAAGATATGTAAGAGGAACATTACTGGTTATGAGCCGGCAGTGTTCCTTTTTTTGTTGTGTAAATTTTTTAAATATACCATAATAGTATGTTGAATTTCTATAGTTTGGGGTGTTATACTTTTACTGTAGGTAATTATAATTACCTACAGTAAGGAGTGACGATATGATCTCTGTTCATAAATTTATCACCAATATTAATAGATACATCATTCCATGCATCGCCAAGGGAAAACCCTCAAAGGACACCCTTAATGCCTATCTTAAGCATATTCGTTTATTCTTGGACTGGTGTCACCGAGATAACCGCCATCCTATACACATGACGGAAATGCAGATCAGCATGTATTATCAAGAGTTGTTGGACATGGGGTATAAGCCCCTTACCATTCACATAAAAATGGCTGCCGTGAAAGCCTTTTATCGGGCTGCTTTGCAGCAGGGCCTAATATTTACAAATCCTTGTAATCATATAAAGACTCAGGGGGGAAATCCACCAACCCTGCGTTATTATCTGGATATGGATCAACTACAGGTGGTGTGCAACTCCTATAATAACGAGCCTGATGACTTTGTGCGAAACCGCAATACATTGATATTATACCTTTTTAGCGTTGAAGGGCTTCGTCCCATTGATATATTCAGACTTAATATGCAGGACATTAACTGGCAGAAATATACAATAGAATTACATCCCACTGATACCAAGAAATCTGCTGATCCACAGCAGATTTATCCCTGCCAGGAAACTATTAATGTACTGATGGATTACATTAACAGTATTCCTGCGTCTATAGTTGATGAGCTGATAGGCAAGCTGGCACCCTTAATTATTTCCAATTCCAAGAATAATTTTGCCGGCAGGCTTTCCAGAAACGGCATGCGGCTTATTATAAACAATGCCCTTGATAAAGCCGGATTAAAGGTTTCCGGATCATCAGCAAATCTTTTAAGAAACAGCTGCGGAACTAATCTTTTTAAGGCCACTAATGATATTAAGCTGGTGCAGCAAACCCTCAGACAGCAAAACATAATATCAGCCATGAAATATATGGAAGATAACCCGGTACTTAGCAAACGGGCAACAAATATTATAGCCCCAAAACGTAGCAAATGAACCCTATATACCCCAAAAATATATTGCGAAAAATTACTTCCGATAAATTATCATTATCGGAAGTGAAACGGATATTAGCGGATATTGTCGGATATTAACCGATATTATCCCCCAGTAATTACGGGCTTAGAGGGTATTTTTTGAAAAATCTGCTAAGACCCTTGAAAACACTAAAAACATCATTTTAGACACGAAAAAAGGAAAAAATAAGGAAAGTTAAGGAAAAAAGAAAAGTTGGTATTATGTGCTGCCAGGAATAAATCTATTATTTTTTAGAAAAGGAGAAAACGATTATGGAACAAATTACTAACATAAAAACCCATAATTATTATTCAGAAAAAAATAATGCCATTATGCAGCTTACCGCCTGGCAGAAAAAAGGAAAGTATTTTTTGGCTTCTAACCGGATCCGGGGAAATGATTTTGAACTGGGGCCGATTATAGAAACATTACAGTATATAGATGTTGATAAATGTTATTACGATGAAAAAATTAATTCTTGGAATGGATAATGAAGCTTTCATTTCAATTCTAAACGATTTTATTTACTATACTAAGGTAATCTATCTAGTGATAATTTGAAAAACGCTTATATTTGATTTAAAAAAGACTAAGAGGATAGCTATTAAGGCTATCCTCTACTTTTTGGGTAAAAGAAATAGATACTTCTTGCATTATGTTAGGCAATGCGTAACACAAACTAAGGGAGGAATTAATATGAAAAAATTCTGGTGCATTACTAGCAACGAAATCACACTTACTAAAGATGACTTTAAGAATTTCAAAGGCCAGGTTATTAATGCAGATAACCTAACAGACTTTCTGAATAATCACGAAGCAAAGTTTATTGAGCCATGTGAGGTTTTGGAAGCATACGAAACCAGAGAAGAAGCAGAAAGCGAATTAAAGAATTATGAAGGTGTAAACTACGAACATGGTTTTAAATACAACGCATTAGATGAAATCGGATTGAGTGACGAAATCTACAACGCATTAGAACCGGACGAAAGTATCACGGATGTATTAGCAAGGGATGGAGAGAATTTTGGATCATACAAAATTGTTATGAAACCTTTTGATTTTGGAAAAGAAACTTACTAAGCCGAAACGCCCCTATTATGGGGTGTCTGCACAAGACAGCAACTTGTGTACTGATGATGGCAAGCTAAAAAGGAGTGAGAATAAATGGCAATAGGAATATGGGAAGCTAATTATAGATATCTGGAAGGAGAATCTTTCTACCAGATTAGTAGGATGGATTTTAATTTTAATACGGAAAATCTCACAAGTCTTATAAGGTATAAAGATAAAGCGATTGCAGAAAAATTGGCTCAAAAAATGAATGATGCCATGAATTGTGCTACCTGTCCTGCTAATCAAGGATTTGCTGAAGGCTCAGTTAAACTTGCTGGACCTTGTACACGGCATAATGATTGGGCTGAATGTCATAAAAATTGTGAATTCTAAAAAAGGATAAAATCTATGGCACACTTCACTAAAGACCAATATTTGGGCAAAGAATTATATGCAGCCAAAGTAAATATGGACAATGAAAAAATCCTGATGGATGCAGGATTAAACGAAGATGAAATAGAGTTATTGATTGATTTATCTCATACTAGGCACAAATTACACTCTGCCAGCAGCAAAAGTGACGAACTTAGAGATTTATATATAAAGGTTGGTCATCAGTACAGTGCTGATGAAACATTGGTAGATAAGGCAAATAAAATTGCTGAGAAATATAATCTACCAACCATGCCAGCACCAGAAATCCCGGAAATAGATCTTGATGATGATTATGGCATGATAGCTGACTTCTTCGGGGTTAGTAAAGAAGAAGTCGAAAAAGACTTTGAAGAAAATACTGGTGAGTATTACCAGGACATTCTTCTTGAATGGGAAAAGGCAAAGAATAAGACTTCGCATGATATCAGAGTTTTCTTTTATCATATTAATAAAAAATACGGTACTGATTTTCCAGATGATGTACCTAAAGATTTGTAAATACAGGAGAAATATTATGGGTGAAACTATTGGCGTGAGATTAAAAGCTTTGCGTCTAAATAAGAATTATACACAAATTTATGTAGGTAAACTTATTGGTGTTTCAAAGCAGACCTTATATCAATATGAAAATGGCATAGTAACCAATATTCCACCAGATAAAATTGAAGCATTAGCAAAGGTTTATGGTGTTACCCCAGATTATATTATGGGCTGGACTACTCCAGCCTCTGCCCCAGTTCCAGCAGTAGCCTTAATGGAACTCTCACCACATGAGATACATATCGCACTTGCCTACCATGAAGCCGATGATCGAGATAAGGCTATTGTGGATATAACTTTGAAACCTTATATGGTTGAATACGAGGGAGAAATATGACAATAAAAGAGATCCGTAGCAGAACAGAAACCTCGCAGCAAAAGTTTTCAGAAATGGTTGGTATACCCAAACGCACCATTGTTGACTGGGAAACCGGAAGACGAAAACCTACAGAATATCTTGTAAAGCTGCTGGACTTCTATGTAGAAAAGCATGGATGGTATAAAAAATAAGGGCTGAGATCAACTCAGCCCTATTTTAGTGGTTTTTTAGATAAAATAAAGTTTTGAAATAAATTTTCCTGTTGGGATAAATGATACTTTTTTATTTATCTTATCTGCGTAAAAAGTTGTGATAGGGAGCCTGGAACTTGTTATTGAAGATGCATTAATCTTGGTAAGTGAATAAACTTGTTGGACAGCTTGTTGTAATGAGATCTTTAAAGTACCAGGGCCAAGATTAATATTCAATGGATTTGGACTTCCCCCACTAATTGGTCGTGAAGTAATTAAAATAGATTCATTTGTATCTTCACAGATAAAAGCATCTCCAGGAACTGGATTATTATGCTGAGTTGATGAAGAAATACAATCAATACGACTGGCACCTGATTTTTTGATTTCAATTATTTTATATAAAGTATCCCTTTTTTTAAAATAATTTTCATACCAGGTATCGTCTTCATGTGAGAATCCATCACGATGTATAACTATAGTTTCTGGAAATCTTCCTATTTTTTCTTTAAAAATAGAATATAATCGGTCAAAAATATCTTTTAGTACATCTCCAGGAACTTTTTCCCCTTTAATTGCATGAGTTGGAGCATAAAAACTAATAAATTTCCCATCACCTGTAAAAGCTGCTGCACACGCAGGAATATGAATATGCTTCTCCTGTTTACCCACATCCAAACCAATGAACATATCAATATTGTCATAATTATTATCAAGTATATATGGTATGCCACCTAATTTCCCAATAATCCCCAATAAAACATGCGGAGCATAGAACTTTACTTCATCAGAACTATAAAATTTTCGGGCAGTTTCGATAGAAATCATTTGTGACGGGATCTGGAAACGATCATCCGAAAAAGCCTTTTTTAATTCAGGATAAATGTCTTCTGTGTATTCATCAAATTCGGAGTATATTTTTGAATTTTTGCCATCAACTACAACAAGGGCAATATCAGGATGGAAAGAATGGTATAGATCGCTGGTGAAATCTAACTCAGAATAATTATCACTGGCCCGATAATGAAAACATTCAAATGTGATATTTTCATATGGATAAATTGAATAAAAGCCATTATTAAGGAGATTGTTAAAAATTATCTTTAAATGCTTATCTTCAATTTGGTTTGATGTTGCACTAATCAATGCAATTTTCAATTTAGGATAGTTTTCTTTAAATGTTGGAAGGGAATAAAACCCATTATCTGAATTGAAAATTTTTCTTTTTGAATTATAATCAGAATCAATTTTTAAATTGTTGCCAATTATCAGTTTAGGATCAGATAATTTGATGTGTTTCAAATTATAGCTCTCAATTTTTTGGGGCTGTGCCCTAAAATTAGTTTGATTTTTTCTCAGCGTTAAACTATCAAACTCCTTTATTGGTGAGAAAATAGACATAAAAGTTGTTATTTCGGCCATTCTGTCTTTTATCGAAATAAAAAGATCTTTACGAATGTCTTTAATTAAGGTTGGATTTAATGCACTGAGTTGATCAAAGGAAGTTATAGGATATAAAGTAGAAGCCAGATAGGTACATGGCTGAATATTTTCACCACGGATCACCTCTACAGCAAAATCATCCTCTGGAGATGTAAGATCCATATTATATTTTTGTTTATAATAAGAAACTAAACCTTCTCTTGTTTTATAGTCTTCACTTGTTTGGGCTGAAAATCCTTGTCGTGTTACTCCGGATTGGGGCTTGGACAAATGACCATATTTATAAATGACTGAAATATTATCAATTTTCCCATTCTCACGATATAACTCTAATAATGATTTTCTTGAAATAATTTTGGTACTCAAAGAACAGAAAATATGAAAATAAAATTGATCATCTATATATGGCTGTATGTAAAAAAATCTGTACAATTCAACTGTAGGATATGTTTTTATTAGGATACGAAAACCATTATTAAAAGGTGAATACGCAGTTTTTTGTGTCAGAAGCTGCTTTCTGAAACATTCAACAATTAATTGCTCATATATATCTTTTTTATCTAAACTTACAAAATCGAAATCTACCAATTCTAAAGATAGAATAGTAGTCTTCCCCTCATATGTTGATTTTGTTGTTAAATATGGTTTATCAATTTCACTTAAGCTATAAATAAATTCACCATTTTCGGCAACTGCGTAGTTTTTACTGCGAATACCATTCAAATATCTTTTGGTGTGACGAAAGAATACGATAGGATTGGTTTCTCTATCACCTGATATGTTGAGTTGATACCTGTATATTTTTTGCGGCTTAATTGGCTGTTCAGACTGAAATCGTGGAAGATAATACAATGTTTTATTTGTTGGCAACATATAATCTCCTTTATAAGTTGAATTATGCGAATTGTTTAAATTTATCGACTATATTATAGTAAAACCGCAAACTGAAATCAATTTTAAGCGTGTTTTAATTTCTAGTTTGATAGATTATATAGCTATGACTTATATTGTTGCTTACAGCGAGAATATGAGCGTAATAATACAAATACCCCCGATTAGTCATCGAGGGTATTTGTGCTAGGATGGAATCTCATTTTAACGGCTCTTACCCTTTTTAGGGGTTGGATTTATAATCTGGTTTTGTGGTATATTGATACTCACCCAGCGTTTGGCTGCTGCCAAGCTTTTACAAGTCATAATAGGTGCAGCTTCATAATTGCTTGTAATAATAGAATATTCATGTTCGCCAGAATTTTCTATCCAGGCATATTTGCCGTATTTACCATTATTAATTTCAGTAGCCCAAAGTGTATGGGAGCCATCGTCCCCATCACTCTCCTCTACTGGATTCCATTTATAAGATGCCATTAGTAACTCACCTTCTAATATTCAATGTTATTTACAAATACCCCCGATGATACATCGAGGGTATTTGTGCTAGGAGGGAAAAATATTACAAAGAAATAGAGATAATCAAATTAAAATGGGATATCGTCCAGCAACTCACTCTCCTGCTCCATTTCATTTAAAATATCATCGGCAGGAAGATCTGTTGCTTCAATAACGGAACCTGGAATAGGCTCTGGTTCAGACAGATCTGGTCTCTGAGTAGTTGTGGAGCTAGAAGCCTTTGGCTTCTCACGATAGAGAATTTCTTCGGCAATACGATTGTCATAGAATTTGCCATCCTTGAATTTGGTAGAAACATATCCACGCACTTCAACTTTCTGGCCCTTTACAAGGTATTTTGCAGCATCCTCTGCTTTTTTTCCAAATACCCAAAAATCAGGAAAATCTGCATCAGGCTCATTTTCCTTGTGAGCGTGGTATGGCTTTTTTGCTGCCACAACAATTCTTACTCTTTTTTTGCCATTTTTCTCAAATACCTGTGGATCACGGGTTAAACGGCCAGAAGCAATTACTAAGTTCATTTCTAATACCCCTTTTCTTATAATAATAATTTGGTTTTGTGACTACAGTGTAAATTAAGTTCATAGATCTTCATGGAAGGACTCGCCCTGTTCTGCCGTCCCCGGCATTCGGAAAAGGCCCGTTCTCTTTTTGTTAGTCCCCCATTATAATTGCAATCTGGAAGAATGCAATTTAGGCAACTATCTGGAGGGCTGCATCCAGCCCATCTTTCCTTTTTTGGCAATGTATAATCATCCTTTCAATAAGAAATTTTATTTAGGTTTTTGCCCACATTGCGTGTGTACACGCACCTTCTGCATCTACATAAGTAGAAATTAATCTGAGGTTCTTGACATGATTGATATTTTGCAGATTCCTCTCATCTACACAAGTAGAAATTTACATATTGTTTATAACACTGTATCTACCGAAGTAGAAATTTCATTGAACCTCTAGCCTTAATATACAAAACACTCACTGCTCGATCTACACAAGTAGAAATTAATCTGAGGTCCTGGCACTTATAGAAAATTTTAGGAGCGTTGTCAGATAAGGTATTTTGTTTGCTAACTAATTAAATTTAATTGGAGATAATTAAACATAGCCAGGACCTCATTAAACCATCCATACAGATGGAGGTTCACAACCAACATTACTTCTTATCAAAAACTGGCTTGCCGTTTTTGTCGAAGGCCATGGTCTTACAACCATCCTTGTATCCGGAGCAGCCCCACCAATATTTTTTTGGATCCTTGCTGCTCTTTCGCCTAATCATTGGCTTGCCACAGTTTGGACATTTTACATCACTGGATGCAGCTGGTGCAGATTTCTTTTCAAAAACTGGCTTCCCCTTTTCATCCATGGCTGTAGTTTTGCAGTCTGGATAACCAGTACAACCCCACCAAAATTGTTTTTTATTTTTGGGTGATGGTCTTCTCCGCATCGGTTTACCGCAAGTCGGACACTTCACGATATTAGCTGCTGCTTTTACTTCAGTTTTTTTCGCCTCGTCTATCCATTCTCTCATTGTTTTTTCCTGATACTCCATGAATTCTTTGACAGACAATTCTTTTCTACTGATAAGCTCCAGCTTATTTTCCCAGATTGCTGTGGCATCAGGGTAAGTCATTTCATCTGTAAGAATCTCCACCAAACGGAAGGCTTTTTCCATCGGAACCAAATATTTTTTTTCAGTCTTTAAGAAATTTGACTGAATGAGCTTGTCAATAATTGCAGCTCTGGTAGCTTCAGTTCCGATTCCTGAACAATCCTTCATAGTCTTTTTCAGATCAGGATCTTTTAGATATTTGTGAATTTCCTTCATCGCTTTTAACAAGGTTGAAGGATTATATCTTGTAGGAGGCTTCGTTTCTTTTGTCTGGACGGTGCCGGATTTGAAATTCAAACTATCACCGTTTGTTACTTCCGGCAAAACCGTTTCCTTCTCGTCTTCATTTTCAGACGAGGAATCTTTTTTGAAAATTATCCTCCAGCCTTCATCTAAAATTGTTTTGCCGGAAGCCGAAAAAATTTCGTCTTCACAGTCAATTATAATTTTGGTTGCCAAATATTGGTGGACTGGAAGGAACTGGGAAATATAAGTTTTTGCAACCAGCAGATACATTTTCATTTCATCTGCTGACAATTTAGTTTGATCAACTTTTTCCAAAGTTGGAATGATAGCATGATGGGCAGATATTTTTTTATCATTCCAGGCTCTACTCTGGATGGATAAATCTGTCATATCTGTATAAGGTTTCAATTCCGGTAACGATGAAAGATTGCCAAGAACAATTTTTGCTTCAGCAAATTGATTGGTTGGAAGATAATCACAATCGGAACGAGGATAAGAAGTAAACTTCTTCTCGTAAAGCGACTGCATCAAATCCAAAACCTTCTTAGGATCGAATCCAAATTTTTTTCCTGCCGCAACCTGGAGAGCAGAAAGAGAAAATGGCAACGGATGAGCCTCCTGCTTTTTATTTTTTTCTATATTTAATATAGAAGCTTTTGAAGAATTTTTGATTTTTTCCAGAACTGCATCCGCAGTTTCCTTCTTTAATAATCTTCCTTCCTCATCGAGATCAGGAAGATCGTCTGGCATCTTCCAGGAAGAATTGATTACTCCGTTTGGATGATTCCAAGCAACATCCAAAGTGAAATAATTCTTTGATTTGAAATTTTTGATTTCGTTTTCTCGTCTGACAACCAGGGCCATGGTCGGAGTTTGGACACGACCAACATTTACTACACCATCAAATCCGGCAGATCTCATTTTGTTTGTATAAACTCTTGTGAGATTCATACCGATAACCCAGTCTGCCCGACTTCTTGCCAAAGCTGCATTACGAAGTCCAATAAATTTTTTATTGTCTTCCAATTTTGCCAGAGCTTTTTTTACAGAAGCATCATCAAGGGCGTTAAGCAAAACTCTTTTTGTTGGTTTCTTGTCCACCCCAACATAATTTAAAACTTCATCTACAAGTAGCTGACCTTCACGATCAGGGTCTCCGGCATTTACAATTTCATCTGCTTCATTAAGAAGTTTTTTCACAATATTATATTGCTTCTTTGCAGCTGCTGAAACTTTCAGCTTCCATTTTTCTGGAATAATTGGAATGAGGGACATATCCCATGATTTATATTTTTCATCATAATCATCCGGGCTAAATTGTTCCAGAATGTGACCGAAGCACCAGGTAACGACAACAGATTTATCATTATTTGAAATAAATCCGTCACCATTTTTTGAAATTCCGAGGCCTTTGGCAATTGCACGACCAAGATTTGGTTTCTCAGCGAGATAAACTATCATAATATTTATTCCTTTCCGATTCGACTCAGAACATCGCTCACTTCTTCATCATCATCGTCAGCCAAAATATTTTTTAAACCATCATCCTCTGCTTTTGGTTCGCTTGCAGATTTAAAATCAGTTGTCAAGGAATCCTTGACAGCTGATTTATTTTTCTTTGGAGAAGATTTTAACAGGCCATTGATAAATGCCTGAAGATCTTCTGGAGAATCAGAAGCCAATCCAATTTCCTGTGCGGAAGAAATAAAAGAATCAAAAATCTCTTTCTTACAATTTGAATCAATCTCAGCGATCTGTTTTTTCAACGCTTCAATTTTTTTTACAGCATTATCTCTGGTCTGTTCAGCTTTTTTCAGCTGGGCCTCCAGTTTTTCTCTTTTTGCATCAAATTCTTTGGTAAGTTCAATCATGAATATTCTCCTTTTTAAAAATGAATGTGTTTCTGAATTAATATAAAACCTAATATTAATAACAAACTGAAGGTAAGGGCAAAATTTATTCTGGTCTTTTCTTTTTTTGTAAGAACTTCACTGGTCATAATTTGAAATCTAACGAATGCCCAAAGAAGTGTAATAATAATTACTAATCCAAAATTAAATGGTGCCATTTATTTATCTCCTCTGTGAGATTTATACCATGCAAATAATTTTAAAATTTGACCTTCATCATAATCATCCAAGATGCCGGCCTTTTCAAAAAGTTTTCCGGCTGCGATGATTTTCTTGAAGCGAGACTTTTCCTCCAGGATCTTTTCCTTGGAGTGAATTCGCTTAATTTCCTTCTCACTGGCGAGAAGTTCTTGTTGAAGCCTTTTCAGGGCTTCTTCTTTTTTTGCCTTTTGGGCCAATAGTTTTGAAATTTTCATAGTAATTCCCTCCCCTAAAGAATAACACTTTTTATTTTAAAATACAATATATTGTAGAAATATATAGCATAAAACTATATATTGTGGTAGAATATTCGATAAGAAGAACGAGAGGGATGTTCACTTAGGAGTTTCTGGTTAGAAACTCAAAAAACACGGGGAAACCGCTAAAACACTGCCATTCGCTGCCCTCATTGAACCTACGGTTGGCTGAAAGGAGAAAACATGGCCTGCTATCACTTCAGAATTAAAACTGACAAAAAGCCTGATGGCACCACCACCGCTGGTGCTGAACATGCTGAATATATTGACCGTGAAGGCAAGTATAAGGATATAGATGAAAAACGCCTCCAGGCGTATGGAAATGACCTGATAGCTGGTGAGACTCTCCTGGGTGATTTTTCTGGAATACAGGGAAATATGCTGCTGTACACTTCCCCTTACGGTGATATTACGCTGACATCAAATGGCATTCATACCACAGAAGGAGCTTCTGAGCAGACTGTTGGAATTGCCATGATGTTAGCTGAAAATATATACGGTGGAAAAATTTCTGTCGAAGGTTCCACTAATTTTAAAGCGAAAGCAATTGTTGCTTCCGCTGATTTTGGTTTAAAAATTTCTTTTGAGGATACAAATTTTCAAAATGAGTTTGAAAGAATTTGTGAGGTAAATAATGAAAGAAGAAACAGCACAAGGAGTGCAACAAGAGCTGACATCAGCTATAGACCATTTGGCAAAGACAGAGAAATATATGAGCAAGGCCCTTCAGTTGATTCCAAAAAAATATTGGCCGAAGAAAACCACAGCTTGCACAAATTGTCCAGCAGCTATTTGGATGTTGATGGAAGACGAACTAATCTGTTGGTGTCAGGTGACGAAGCACATAATCTCTACAACCAAGGACGAGAGGCCAGTGCTGATTTGCGGTGGGCAATTTTTAGCAATCGAGCAGCAAGAGATGCAAGAATAACTGTCAATGAAATTATTGTAAATATAAAAAGCGGCAGACAAAATACTGCCGCTGCTTCTCATGCTCAGTACATTAATCGTGAGGCTGCTTTTAAAAAGCGTGGCGGTTGTATTGCAACCGGGCATCATCTTCCAGCTTGGGCAGAAGACAGCCCAAAGAAATTTTTTGATGCTGCTGATAAATTTGAGAGAGCCAACGGAACAAGGTACAAGGAAATTGAATTTTCTCTCCCAAATGAATTAAATTTGGAACAGCAGAAAGAAATTATTGACCGTTTTTTGGAAAATCATCTGAAAGATTTTTATTATGCCTATGCGGTTCATGACAAAATTGGTGCCATGAGTAACGGACAGAGACATCCTCATGTTCATATTATGTTTTCAGAGCGTAAGATTGATGAAATAGAAAGAAACACTCCAAGAGATCCTGAAGTGTTTTTTGGTCGTGCAAACAAAAATAATCCAGAGTGTGGCGGTTGTCCTAAAGATCCAAAATGGAATGGCAAGGACAGATTTGCTTACACTTGTTTCATGCGTGAAGATTTTGCAAAAATTCAGAATGAGACTCTGGAAAAATATGGTTTTGATGTTCGTGTGGATCACAGAACTTTAAAAGCACAGAGAGAAGATGCACTTGCAAGTGGCAATTTGCATCTCGTAAAACTTTTGGACAGACTTCCTGAACCAGCTCTTTCTCTTGCAGACATTATGAAGGAAAATAATCCGAAGGTTGTTCAGCTTATGGAGTATAGAAAACTCCGGGCTGAGAGAATTAACAAACTTAATCAGAAAGAATTAGCCCAGCAGTCTATAAATGATACTGCTCTCCTCCATTCTGAGATTTCTATTAACGAGAAAAATACTGCAATTGAAAAATTGCCAGTCAATGTTTTCTCTTTTACTGCTATCAAAAATAAAAAAGATGAGATTACCAGGCTGCAAAAAGAAATTGATTTCTTAAAGCCACTGGTTCTCACCCTTCCTGATGCAATTGATGAAGCAAGATCTTCTTTCTTAAACCAAAAAGAAAAAGAAGTTTGGACTCAGATTAAAGAAAATCGTGATAGAATTCATAATCTGAATGAGTTTAAGAAAAATTATAAGCTGCCGAAGGCTGCTTCTGCGGAAGACAAAAATAATTATGACGAAGCAAAGAAGCAGATTGATGTAGAAATCAAACAGCTTCATGCTAAGATTTTGGAAGATTCAATGCTTCTAAGAGCAAAGTTTAATGAACTTGCCTCTGCTGAAAACAGAAAGAAAATTCATACCAAAGCAATTGAGCTTTTAAATGAAAATAAATCCACCAGAGATAAATTTATTGGACTCAGCAATAAGCTGATGACCTCCATGGACGAGCTTACCAATAATGCAAATGATATTATTGCCAAGCAGTCTGATCAGGGCAAGCCTGTTGAAAAATCAGCTACCGATATTCTTACTCCTGTGGAGAAGAAAATTGCTGAAAAAATTATTCTTAAACAGCCTGAGAATCAGAAAGACGAAAAATATCTTGGCGTTATGTATACGCTGGATGATGTTTCTAAGGTTCTTAGAACTCATCTTGCAATGCAGCAGACTGAACTTAGAGAGCTTTATAAGCAGTATAAGGAACTCAGCAACAAGGTTCTCTCTCCGGAAAGAGCTTTGTATATAGCCAAGAATGTTTACACTAAGCAAGGCATTAAGAAACTCAATGAAAATATGAGAGCCTATAATAAGCGTGTCGAAGCTTATAAGACAAAGGGCGTATATAATAAGGAAGAAGTTATTGCACTCAATAAACTTAATGCAGAGCTTATGGCTGAGAAGGATCGTCTTGATAAGATGTGTTCCTCCCCTACTGCTGTTTCCAGCATCAAGGAAATACAGGCTGGTATCCTGAGAAAGAACGAGCCTGTTGTTAAACAGTTCAATGAGCTTAAGAGTAAAATCGAAACCACAAAGGCCGCTGTCGGTGATACCAGAAAGCGTTTAGCTTCTATCGAAAGCAAGCCAAGGAATCAGAAGTATGGAGTTCAGATCAAGACAAGACCTCAGAAATCTTCTGGCGGTACAGCTACCCGTTCTTCCAGAGGCTACAGCAATATGGCCTACAATCATGCAAACCATATTGCAGATTTTGTTGCCGGAAGCTCCGTTCCAGGAGCCAATGTTGTTAATCTCAATGTTAGAGATAATAAATTTGACGAATGGGAATGGCTGGATGAGTTTGAGAAAGAAGAATTGCTTAATAGCATAAGCAGATAGAGAGGAAATAAAAATGAAGAATAGCACCCAATTAAAGTATCAAGGATTTATTGGATTAATTATTGGAGCTAAAGAAACCTTTTTCCCTACTATAAGAACTGGACCAGATAGAGATATTATGAATTTTTTTATTGGCTCCCCCCCAATATTACTAATTATTTCAATATTTATATTAATTTTAGTTTTCTGGCCGGGAAATGACACAAAAATTGATAAGTAGATAAACTAGGAGGGATTAAGAATATGAGATATATTTTTAGTGTTATAATTGCTGTGGCTTTTTCCAGTTCATTGTTTTGTTTCATAGGAGAAACAAGAAATGAAACAGAATTTGAATTGAGGAGGAAAAAGTGAGATATGCTTAAAAAACGTCAATATACTAATAAAGACATTATTGTAACTACTGTATTCAACATATCCGGAAGACTATGTATTCTGGAAATTTTCATCGTTTCTTTGTTTCATTCTCTAATTCCGGCTGAATATAGATGGATAGGAATGATAATTTTTCTTGTAACAATGCTAGGGATAGCTATTCCAATGTTTATATTTCCTAAACATTTACTTATAGACATTGATAATTTATGAATGGGAATGGCTGGATGAGTTTGAAAAGGAAGAACTGCTTAATAGCATAAGCAGATAAATTAGGAGGTAAATGAAAATGACATTAGGTGAAGAAGCCACTAAGATAGCATTAAAAGCCCGTTTAGCTGCGATAAGCAATGTAACAGATGATATTAAGAAGAATATTAAGGATGCTGCGGAAAAAGGCCAAGAAGAATGTATCGTTTTTGTCCCGGATGAAAATCATGAGGATATTGCTGATTGGTTATATGAAGAAAAAATCTGGTTAGTTAATTATCCTGAAGGAGACCAGAAATATAGAATTCTCTGGGGCAAAAAGAAGGAAGGTTATATCAGTGAGGAAACCTAAACCACTTGATATTGTATGGATAAACCATAAAAAATACTACATCACTATTGCTGATGAAGACTATTGCCAGGTAACTGCTGAAGCAGATTACAACGACTTTAAGATCGTATTGTATGAAAATATCCGTTTCGGTGAAGTTGAACAGTCTACCGGAGAAATTCTTTTAGTGGGTGATGTAATCAACCCGGAACTACTGCTATAGTGAGGTAAGTAATGAATAATAAGTTATTTTCTGAACGACTAAGACTTTTACGGGAATCCCACAGCCTAAGTCTTAACCAACTTGCTGATATATTAGGAAAGAAAAAATCAGCTATCTCAGATATCGAGGCTGGGAGAATTGGAACAACATTAGGTACCCTAAGTAATATTGCAGATTTGTTTGCAGTTTCAACAGATTGGTTGCTTGGGCGTACAGAAACACCATATTCTCTTGAAATTATTGAAAAAATTGAAGATGAATTAATCGTAGACAAAGCAGGAATATACAATCATCTGGAGTTCTTTGGTTTTATTAAATACTATTATAGAATAAAATCTGATTACTATATCGAGAGAGAAATATATAGTTCGGAACAACGGAGCAATGTAATTTTTGCATTGAGGTTTCTGATTTTTGCTGCCGATAAATTGTTTTATTTAGGGTATAATCCAAAGGTAATAAATATAACAGAAGGAATAAGCTTTTTAGAGGAACATTGTAGTAGTAAGCGAACTGGTACTTCATTCGCTAAATTATGCAATCAAAATATTGAAATCTTAGTACAAACTTTAACTAGATAATCCATTGAATGAGGTGATTATTTGAAAACCTATGGGGAGATAATGAAAGAAATATTGATAGAGCAAGGGAAAATATCCTCAAACTACTTCAATATCAACGATATTTACGACTGTTACCATAGGAAGACAAAGAAACGAATTGCTTTAGACCGTAATCCACGCAGGATCATAGATGCTGTCCTTTCAGGTCTGGACCGCTCCCCTATTTTCAAAGAAATAAAGATAGAAGACAACGGCCGTCAGATCAGATTTTACTACTTATTGAGTTGAGGAAAAAAGTGTGATATGCTTAGAAAACGTCAATATACTAAAAAAGACATTATTGTAACTACTGTATTCCACATCTCCGGATTATTATTTTGGATCGGGATTTTTACCGTTTCTATATTTCATTCTCTAATTCCGGCTGAATATAGATGGATAGTAATGTCATTTTTTCTTATATCTGTACTAGGAGTAGTTATTCCACTGTTTATATTTCCTAAAAATTTATTTTTAAAAATTGATAATTTATGAATGAATGATAGAGCTGGAGGGTTAAAAATGAAAGATGAATTATTTGACAGATATGAGAAATGCCCAAACTGTGGAAAAGATAAAGGCCTGTATTATTCTTTTCAAATTCCTCTGGAGATAAATCAAAATTTAGATGGAACTTACTGCTATTTTAGAAATGGCCAGAAAAGGAAAATGTCAAATAAAGAAATGTTGAGAATTGTACGGGTTGCAATGAACTCTGCTGAGTATCAAATGGCGATTTGTTGTTGTAGCTTGTGTGGGTGGCAAGGTGAAACTATGGTTCCATAATGAAAAAATAGGAGCGTTAAGCATGAAAAATAAACGATTGCAGCAATACAAAAATATTGTAAAATCTTATAGGAAAAAGATGCCACATAATATTGTTGATGCACTATTCTCCACCACCACAGATTCAAAGAATCCAGTATTGAAAGAAGTATGGATAAAGTCTTTATCCGTGATTCTTAAGAAAACTGGTAGAATTAAGATGTCGCTTTCAACAGGTGAAATCATGGAATTAAAGATTTCATAGCAGATAAGAGGAGGAAGTATTTACTATGGATGACATTATAAAACAATTAGAGGTCATTGAGGTGAAAAATAAATATCTGCCAAGGACGAGAGTTCGGCTTGCAAAGATGGTTGATTCCCCTGCTCCTCCTATAGGGACTGAAGGGACAGTTGTTATGGTTGATGATATAGGTTCAATAATTGTAATTTGGGATACTGGAGATGAGAGTGTTATATATAACGAGGATATAATTGAAATTTTGACTAAACCTGAGACAATTACAGGGTTATTTAGTTTTTAATATGTGAGGTGACTGTTGTTATGAATTATCTTATAAAATATGGGTTTATGGTTATATTATTGGTGGCATTAGCTATGAATATTATTGAACCATCAATGGAACACAGGATTTTACAATCTATATCGGCATTGGGAGTCTTATTAATTTTCTATATAGACTGGTGGATGAAAAGAATATATAAAAAGATTCTGGATGAGATAAAACATGTTCCAGTTGATGATGAAGTTTAACACTGGAGGTTCGTAAATTGCTAAAAATATTGATGGAAATAATAACAAAAATTGGGAAACTTCTTAATGAAGCAACAGCGTTTGATATAGCGGTAGTTTTTGCATACTTAATATGTCAAATTTTTGAAACAATCTTAATTCTGGTCTTCTTCACCTGGTTGCCTTTTTTTCCTTTTGAACTGACTGATATTAGAATAATAATTTTAGGTTTGTTTGTTATAATTTTTGATGTTATGTTTCCGAAACCAGGCCACGGATATAATGTGTTTAAACGACTTATTGTGTTGAAGCTTCTGGTAAAACTCTTTAAGAAAAAGCATTTTGATATAAACTGTAATGCTGCGGAAATGGCTCAATATTATCAGAGGTTGGCCGATGAGGTTTTAACAAAGTATTACAACTGTAATGAGGAAGATAATAAACTCAGATTACAATCATGTATGGTTCATCAAATGCGTGATGATAAACTGCCTGAAGAAAAAAGAAAGGCTGTCTGTCAGGAACTGGATCTACTAAAAGTAGATGAAACCATATCTAAATTTGAAGCAATATTTGAAGCATATAAAAAAGAGTTAAAAAAGATGGAGAAATAAGGAGGATGATGGTTATGAATAACCTTATAAAATATGGATTTTTTGTTACATTTTTAGTATCAATATTTATGAATATTGTTGAACCATCCTTGGAACACAAGGTATTACAGGCCGTAATGGCAATCGGCCTTCTGTTATTTCTGTATGTTGACTGGCATGTAAAAAGAATAACCAAAAAAATTATTCAGATTATTACTCAGGATTTGAGATTAGAACATGACAAAAAAACAGAAGCTCATATTGCTGATGAAGATTTTGAACAGCTTTATAAAAAAATAGATGAGAAAATCTTTAAATCATATTTAAAATTTGGATGGATTTTACTGTTAATATTAATCGCAATAAGTGTATTTAATATATTTGTATATTTGAATAGCTAATTACCACAAAAGTTCATTACAGCCCCTCAGAGGCTCATAGAGCGTTTTTACGCATTTTAATGATAAATCATACTAAAAGGTTTCTTTGAAGGCCATACAGGCGATTCTGAGAAGCCTTTTTTTGAAAAAACTATGTTATAATATTTAAAATAGCAAATTTTTGAGGTGGATCGTATGTATTACATCTTTTTGGATATAGATGGTGTTCTCAATACAGAAAATGATTGGAAACGGCCATTTTCTCTCAACAAAAAATGTATAGATAATTTTTTGGCATATATCAGGAAGCTTCGGGATAAAAATAATAAAGAAGAACTTCGGGTGATCCTAACTTCATCCTGGAAGACTGGATTCAATAAAAACGGCAGCCATGCTCCGCATATTGAAGAACTGACAAGAAATTTCCTGAAGGACCAATTATTTATCACAGATAAAACCACGGATCTTGGAGATGACAGAGGTAAGTCCGTTGAAGCTTATATAAAGCAGTACGGGATTCCAGCAAACAAATACATCGTCTTTGATGACGATAAAGCACTGTTTCCTTCTTCCCCTACCCTTAATGTTTATTACACAAATTCCAAAACAGGGTTTACAGAGCAGGATATAAAGAAAGCGGTGCCAGGAGAAAAGAGGGCTTGGTATGATATATTTAAGATTGCAAGATGAAACGGTCCTGGAATTTGACCTTGATAGTGGTATATTCCATTCAGATAACCCGGCCAAGCTGCCGGTTGGACTTCGGGACAACCTTGTATTTGATGATGACAGCAGAAAAGCATTTATGAAGAACTATGACAGCGTTATGACCTTCTTTACCACCAGAAGCCTCAATATTAAGAGGGAAAATGCCAAGAAGATCCTCAACGCCCTTCATATAAGCCAAAGCAGTGATTATGATACTGTTCTTAAAACCATGATAATGTGCAAGGCCCTGTCCGTTACTGATGATTACTGGATTACCCAGAATCAAAACGAAAAATGGGAAGATGTTAATTTGCGTGAAAATCCGCTGCATACAACTATTGCACAGATAGCACTGTCTGGAGTTACTCTTACAGTAACGGGAAAGATCCACACTCCGGAGCTGACAGGCCAAGGAGCTTATGCAAAGGCCTGGTACAGGGAAAATGGTAAGCTTTATTTGTATAAAGCTGGTACCGCAGGAAACTGTGAAGCCCAGGTGGAGGCATCTGTAAGCAAGATCCTTGATGCCACTAACGCTCCTCATGTTGAATATCTCATGGATAAAAAGGAAGGCCTAAAGGTTACAAAATGCCTTAATATGTGCAGTGATGAAGTAAGCATAGTTCCTGCTGAAGCAGTACAGCGTTGGTGTAACAGAACTGGCCGAAATTTTGATGATTTCGTGACCAAGCTGGATCCGGAGAACTACTATAAAATGATGGTCGTGGATTACCTTATTGCCAATTCTGACCGCCATGGCCAGAATTGGGGCTTCTATATGAACAATAAGACTGGAGAGCTGTTAGGCTTGCATCCGCTCTATGACCACAACAACGCCTTTGATGAACAGGAAATGAAACTGCCTGGAGGCGGTGATTCCCTTATCATGGAAGATAAGACCAAAGAAGAAGCTGCAAAATATGCCATGAAACGCTGTAATTTCAAGATTACTGCTGACCTTACCAGAAATGCTTTCTGCTGCATGAAGCATTATAACTACTTCAAGGAAAAGGCTGAATCCCTGGGACTGAACCTAACCCCCAGTAAAAAAAGCACTAAAGACAGACTCATGAAATCTATCAAATCTATAATAAGATAAAAAACGATACTACAAAAATAGCCCTCCGCATATGAAATGCGAGGGCTATTCTTATGTAAACTTTTTTTGCTAGGTGGAGCAAAAAGAGCCACCCTTAGGCAGCTCTTCAAAAGTTGTCCAAATTGGACAACTTTTTATATATTCAAGGCTTCTTTGGCCAGCTGGTCAGCCAATTCATTTCCTTCTACTCCGGTATGACCGGCAACCTTTATAAATCGTACAAGATTACGTCTTTTCTGCATAAATGCAGCATATTCAGCAGTAAAAGGCGTCTTTGTTCTCCAACGGCCTAAAGCCCACTCCGAAATACCAATATAATCATGACAAATTGTTATATGGTCAAGGCCTTGGGATTCTGCCCAAAGGACAGCCTCCATGGCCCCGGTCACTTCCCCAGCCACATTATGATGTTTGGCTGCTTCAGAGGAAGTTCCTTTACCATTGGCCTTAACAATAAGCTTATTGTTATCATATATCGCCATTCCCCAGCTATAGGTACCATTAAAGTAAGAACCGTCCACGTAAGCTACAAATCTGTCATAAGGAGCTGGAACAGCTTCCAAATCATTCATATAGGCCTCTGCTTCTGCCTTACTGACGAAACCCTTGAAGATGGCACCTTTATACCCATTGGTCTGTTTTTTACATTCATCCCAAGAGATATAAATACCAGGGCAATGCCCCTTTTTTACAGCATAATATTTCTTTTGAGCCATAATTTACTCCCCCCTATCTCTGTCGTATCTCATTTTTCCGATGATTCTTAACGCTTTCCTTAAGTGAACTGAGTTTTTCAATCTGAGGCTCCTTTAAGATTTCAGAAACGCCATTGTTTCTGATGCCAAGATTCATCCGTTTGTTAATATCAAGAAATACTGTTGGAATTCTTGCCTTGGTCGGCCATCATTAAGCATTTCAATAACAATGGCTCTGTTACGATCTTTTACACAGATGTTCAACTGAACATCTTTTATTTTTGCTTGGTAACAGTCTTATTTTTCTGCTGATATTCACTCCGGAGCTTATTCAGATTTTCAGCACTGTATAGATGATCCATAAGAACAAAACCTCTACCACTTTTCTTATTGAATTTCTGAATAGACTCGCAAATTAAATTAATCTGTGAGTTTTTAAAACCATCCTCAACCATTTGTTTAACCACAATAGGGCCTCGTTGTTCAATATCTGCCTGAAATAAATAATAATTACGCAACTGGTAAATATCATCAACAGACAGTTTTTCCTTTTTTACCAGCTCGGAAGGATCTGGTACGGCAAATACTCCCTTTTCATTTTTAATCATTTTTCTCCTTTTTCTCCTTTCGTATCTCAAAAATATTAACAACCTATTTTATTTTTTCAATTACTGGTTTTTTAAAAACATCCTCACGGATTTTATCAAGACTAGCATTGCTGTAGCCTTCCGGAGGAAGGCCAATGCCCTGGCCATTGTTGGCATATTTGCAGATGATATTGATGCGTTCATTATCAAACCCATCCTTTACCATCTGCCTTAATATAAAGTCACTGCTTTCCTTGGTGATATTCCTTTGGTCTATCTTACTGAGATAATAATTACGGAGCATATCGAATTCCTCAACTGAAAGCTTCCTTTTACCGGAAAGCTTATCAGGATATTCAGCAATTTCCTTATCAAGCTGACGGAAATAGCCGTTTCCATGCTCCTTAATATCCTTGTAGGCATCAAGATTGTCAAAAGACAGCCAGCTGTTCCTGTCATCCAGGACTTTGTTTATGAGCCATTTCTTCAGCTCTTCCGTGTCTGAAAGCACCGTGGCATCATTAATGGTCTGGATCTGTGAGGTAAACTGCTCACAGTAATTTTGCCTGGATAAACCATTGGCACCGGAAGGCGGTAATTTTCTTAAAATATCCAAATTAGGTGCTTCTGTATAGTGCTGAAGCTGAAAGCTTACAGGAGGCTCGGAATTGATAAAATAGACAATTCTCAAGGAAGCATCAATGCTGCCAAAAAACTCATAGGCATCATTGCCGTAATAAACACTTCCAAGCTTTTGCCTACCGACAAAGTTCTTGTACTTAAAAAAACCATCTATTCTTTCGGGGTTGATCTGCCAGTCCCCGGCAGCCACCAGCTCAGTAAGGTCATCAAAAGGAGCCTTATTTTGTTGGGATTCATTAGCCACTATTTCCTTTGCGGAAAATGGCTCATTAGGAGAAGTTCTTACATTATCATATTGGCTGGCAATAATCTCAATGATAGCATCCCTTTTTTCTAAAGAGGTCTCACTGTTATAACGCTCCAGATTACCAATCTCTGAACCATTTTCAAATTCTCCGCTGGCGTAACATTCAATAACTGGAGTTCCATTCTCGCAAACTTGCCACCAAAGGTCATACCCACCTGTATTTACTTCCCAAATACCGCACTTAGCGTATTTGCCATTGTTATCATATTCCTGAAGGGCCTGTTTCAAATCTTCAACATCCTGAACAAGTTCTTCATTTCTATCCATATTACTATTCCTACCTTTCTATTTATATGGTTATCTACCTTTACTTTTCTTCAATGAATCATTTTGAAATACAAATGCTGCTGAACGAGGAAAGTTCTTTCCACGTTTATATTCAGCATCAATAGCCAGTTTTTTAGCCTGAATAAAATCGTCTTCATTAAAGTTGAAACGATTTATATAAAACATCTGGAATGCTTTTCTCGCCTCATCCCTGTCAAATTGCCTTACTCTGCCAGGCTGTAATCGGCTGATTTTAAAGCTGTAAAATTTTTCAATATAAAACCTTGTTTCAAGACCAGATATGCTGTTATCTTCAGGCAAGTAAACCTGTAAAAACATCTTGTTGGGAGAGTGCTTGCTGAGATATCCGATACCTTCCAGGATCTTTTTGACTTTAAGAGGATACTGGGTTTCAATCGTATATGATTCTTCATTAGGATCAGCAAGCTTTTCCTCTAGTTTTATGATTTTTTCAGCAAGTTCTTCCAGTTCCATAAAGCATTCCTCCTATAATATTTGCTGGTATTATTGTGCCATGGCATTAACCCCAACAGGTGTCACGAAATTAAAAAAGAGCCGATAAAAAATCGACTCTTTCAAAAGTTGTCCAATTTGGACAACTTTTTTATTTTGCCCTTGGAGAACTGTGTCCTATTTCTTGGTTATGGAGTTTCTTCATTGCAGGACCAAGAGCTTTGAACATTTCTTCCTGAACAGATTTCGGCATACCCGAAAACATGAGCTTTATTCTTGCATCGGAAAAACCAGCCTCGTTCATTTTGGATACAATCTTTTCAACACTGCCAGGAATATCCTCAAAATTATAATATTCGTTACGGTAGAAAACAGCAAGACCTTCAACGGCTTTTGGGGAAAGCTTATCTTCCCTGGCTATATCTGCCAGATAATTATCACGGGCCTTTTCGTACTGCTGATGGAAACATTTCCCGTTTTCTTTCAGGAACATATACCGTTCAACATCACGGGTTATCATTTCATCTTCCAGAAGCTTCTGAACAACACTGCTTTTAAAAGTCTCAAGATCAGTAAGATTTTCTTCCTTGCAAGGCAGAACACCACCAGAGTCATGACTCGTTGGGTCGTAGGCTACTACATACTGCAAAAAGCTTTCAAGCTCATATTCTTCATCCTCTTGGAACGGAAAAACAAATTTTTTATCTTCAAGCTGCCCAAGAGTCTTATACTGAACCTCATCCACAATATTATATTCTGGAACAAACTGTACATAGATTCCCTCGTTGGAAGGAGCATCAATGTAAAAATTGAAGCTATGATTGCCGTAATCCACCTTGCCAAAGTACAAGGTATTATCTACTTTTTCTCCCAACTGGAATTTTTTGAAACCTTCTTCAATAATATCCCATTCTCCGGCTTCCACCAACTCCTGAATCTTACTATTCTTAAAATCCTTTACAGCTTTCTTTATAACACCGTTATAAATGCCATAAGGGATAGCATCCACCACAGCTGTAGCGTTCTTGCTAAACTTATCCAGGGCAATCCCGGCAATTTCCCAGACCTCCGGTTCGGAATACTCTTTATAAACCTCCGATACTGTCTTTGCTATTGTGAACTGAGTAGAAAGATTGTGTAATGTTATTGCCTCATAAACACTGTACTTGTGGCCGTCAAGGAAAATAGATGGATCATCAAAATCCACTACATCACTGTATTTTGAGGTACTAATATCCTCTGGATTCTTTTGAACAGTGCCGTGTTCAAATTGATATATGGCTTCCTCAATAGCCTTGTTTTCAGGCATATCATACTTCGACTCAATTTCCCTAGTAATCCCGGCAATTTCCCAGGCTTCCTGCTTAGAAAGATTCTCATGAGTCTGTAAAATATACTCTGCCTTGGCAAAACGTATATATCGGTTATTTAACCGCATCAAGTCGGTAGCAGTATATTTCTGGTCATTAAGAATTATATGCTGATTTTCAAAATCAACGGTCAAACCATTTCTTGTGGGAAACATAAAAGCACTCCTTTTTTACTTTGCTTTGTTAGCTGATACAGCTTTAGATTTAAGCTCCTGCTGGAATTTCTTTATCTCTGGGGATTGCAGAACCTTTTTTACCAAATCCTGATCCAACGGGTCACAGGAAATCATATTTCGACCAATAATGTTGATCTGGGAAGGTTTAAGGCCATCCTCAAGCATCCATTTAACAGCATTGGTCATATCTTCCTTTCCTGTTGAGGCAAGATTTTTATAGACCCTATTATCGTAATACACAGCAAGGTCGGAAAGCTCTTTCGGAGAAAGCTTTGGCTGCTTGACCAGATTTTGTAAATAGCTCTCCAATGCTTTTTTACGCTGTGCAAAAAAGCTAGTGCCATTGTCACGGATAGCCTTGTACTGTGGTGCATACTCCGGGGAAATAAGCTCCTTGTCCGTAAAATAGTCGCTGATGAACTCCTTTAAAGCTGTTATGGTCTTCCCAATGTCGGCCATGCTTATGTCCTCAAGTATTGAGGACCCATATTTTGTATTTTCATAGGTTACTGGGTCTTCAAAGTTCTCGTTTCCAAAATTAAATTTAAAAGTCTGCTCCTTTTCGGCACTACTCTTATATTTTTCCGCTGGCGATGTCTGGGAATATAGTATATGAACATCATCAGATTCCTTATGCTCCAGAGTAAAACTAAACCTGTCGTTGCCGAAAGTAACACCGCTTTGAAATACAGGTACGAAGTCCTCATTGGAAAGAGAATCGGGGTTATATTCAACGAACTCGCTGAATTCCTTTTCTTTAATATTCCAGTCCCCGGCTTCCACAAGGGCAGCCAGTTCTGGCGATTTATCACTGTTTTGTTTAGATTCCATCTTAATCCTCCATCTGTAAATTACCCCTCTATAAAAGTAGTCCAAATTGGACTACTTTTTACTTTGTTCGTGGGCTAGTTTCTTTTCTATCCACTTCTTGTTTGTACCCTTTGGTAATGGCCTGATTCATAAGCTCGGTAAAGGATTTTTTAAATACCTCCGCATTTTCCGGAGAATAATTTAGCTTACTGGCCATATTTTCAAAAAACAACATTTTCCTTGGATTATTGAAACCAGCCTGTTCCATTTTTGTGTAAATTTTTTCAACTGAGCCAGGCACATCTTCTTTGGAAAAATTAAAATTCAGATACATTTCCGCAACAGTAGTTATTTCTTTAGGGGAAAGCTTATCTTTCTTGGCTTCTATAGCAGTAAATTCCTCAAATTTCTTTTTGACCTGGGGCCAAAAATGTGTACCTTCATCATTTATACGCTGATATTTTTCCGGAGCAAACTCTATCTGCTCATCTCTGAGAAGAAGTTTTACAATACTCTTTTTGAAAGATTCAGGAGAATCTTTGTCAACAATAACAACAGGAGTCAAGCCGTCTTCTACTTTTTCAAAAGGAGTATGGACATAAGGATTTTTGTCAACATAATCAGCAATAAAATTTTTTGGCTCTACAGCATCAATATCAATGCAGGAAACACAACGGAAGTAGTCTATGGTGAAATCATCACCACGGACAAAAGCTCCAATGTCAAACTCCTCGCTCCCGTATCTTACGCTGCAAATTTGAGCTATACTACAAGGTTCTTCCAAAGTCTGGAAGGCTTTAAATTTTTCCTCATTAATGACCCATTCCCCGGCTTCTACAAGGGCAGCCAGTATCGGTGACTTGTCAAACTCTTCTGATTGCCACTGCAACTCTTTAACTGTCTCATAATAGGTATTGACATAGGTTTTTTCTGAAACCAGTGCATCGAAAAAGGCTTCTATCTGGTTTTCATACTCATAGCCAGAGCTTCTGATAAGCGTATCCACAAACGATTCATGGGCATCGTTACTCTCAACAAATTCATAATAAAGTTCCGGAAAATCGGTGCCATTAATCCATCTGTATTTTCTAGTAGTAATATATGCAGACAATGGGGCCTCAAGCCTCAAAACATCTTTACCAAACTCCTTAAACAGTACCTCCATCATCTTCTTGTTGTAATGTGGCATATCATATACTTCAATGGCAGTCTTTTCCCCATCAGAAGAAAACCACGGCTTATACAGCCTATGTTCCGTCATGTCATAAAGAGCCTTCCCATGAAGCAGATTCTCGTTAATTTTTTCACGTTCCATAAAAAATGCCTCCAAGACTTGTAATTCTTCACAATTTCCTAGCTTAATTGTGCCACGGTTTTAACTCTGAAAGGTTTCAGAAAAATAAAAAAGAGCTACCGAATGGCAGCTCTTCAAAAGTAGTCCAATTTGGACTACTTTTAAGATTTCTTCTTATTTTGATTTTGTCTAATATTTTGTACCTTATTGTTATAAAATTCAATTATTTGTTTTGCCCGGTATTGAACAAAATGCTTTAATAAATCGAAATATTCTTTATTGAGAGTTGCATGTGGGTGTGGATGAAGGACATACTGACTCAATTTTCTAAGCTTTGGAATATGACGGGCCTGAACAAACCTGTAAGCCTGTTCATCAAAATCTATATCGAATTTGCTTTCCAAACTGCGGATATATTCACTAAACTGGATGCCTTTTTTCAAATCAGATTTTGCGGCACCAACAAAAAGAGACATACCATTATCAAAAATTGGTGACGGTCCTATCACAGTGCCGTCATTGTTGTTTACAAGCATACCAAAGTTACCAAGATGACGATCTGTATTATAAATTATACTGTCAAAAAGCATCATATCCTCAAAGGCTTCTTGACCATAAAAATCAGCAAATTGAAGCTGTTTTTCATAATCACTCAAAACAGTATCATATTTAATATTGTTGTTACGCAGAAGAACATAAAATGGAACATACCCAGTATTTTCATCTGTAAAAGCTTTGCAGACAGAGATATACTCATGTTTCCCATCTCTATGGATAAATTCTTCTATTTCATAATCAACATGATTAAATTCCAGAACAGAGGCTATCTGAGAAGCGTAGTATTCGCTGTAAACTTCGGAACGACCATTTCTATCAAGTAGTTCACTGGCTCCTTTTAATAGGCATATAGAATCATGTCTGTTGGCCCAACATTTCCGCTGCATACCATTTGTTGTAGGCTCCGGGGAAACCACTTCTCCCTTGACTTTTTTGGTATAGCCGGTAAAGGCCACATAGGCCAATATCTCATCAAATCTATGGTGATAAAGATTGATGTCATCCCATTTTTGCGGAAAAACCTGATTCTCAATCCAAAACGCATCGTTGACAGACAGGGCCTTACAAACATCCACATATTTAATGGGATCACTGTTATCATTGTAAGCTGACATAATTTGTTCAACAAAGGTTCTGTTATTAGGTGCTTTTCTTTTCTTTATCCATTCAAGCAAAGAATCATCGTCAACAATAAAGAGGTTTTTGGGGAAGAGTCTTTTGTTCTCATCAAAAACCTTTGTTATTTTTAACTTATAATGAACTGTTTTTACTCCATTAATAGTTTTATTGGTAACATCGTAATCAAAGGCAACCAAAGGAATATCTTTGGATTTCAGAATATATTGATTAATCATAATGAATCACCTCTAAACCCAATAAACTTTACTTGATTATATCATACCTTGTAAAAAAAGAGCCACCAGAATGGCAGCTCTTCAAAAGTAGTCCAATTTGGACTACTTTTTACTCGAAATCTGGAAAACCTAGCGGCTTTCTTGGTTTATAATGCTTTTCCTGATATTCATCCATATTTGTCGGGTCAACACTTTGGAAAGTCATGTTGTTATTTCTTGCCTCTGCAATATCGTCATCAACATCGGAGAACATCATCTGGGTCAGGAGGGCCAGCTTATTGGTGGAAAGCTCAAGAATCCTGTATCTGTTGGTGAAGTTCTGGTACTTCTGGTAATTGCCTACCTGAAGAAGTTCATTAGTACCCTCTGCCCTGGCCATATCCTGCAAAAGCTGTTCCTGCCTAACCTGACTCTTTTTGTGGTCATCGAGAACTGTCTGGGCAAATTCTGTGGTATTAAGAACTGCCGACTGATTAAGCTTCAGTTTATCAGGAGTGGAATACTCCCTTTGATAATCGTCATAACGCTCAGTGGCTCTCATAGTATTGCCTTCGGCAGCGTTCATCATAGGGACAACCTTGTTTTTGCTGTCAATATCATCATTCAGGCCAAAAGCTTCCATAAGGATAGAAGTCAGATTGCCACTGGTAAGCATCCTTATATTAAGATTGTTAAGATCAAGCTTTTGGAGCATTATATCCAGAATGTCCTGCCAGTTCTTTACCTTTTCTATCTTGTGCTTTTCCCGTGTTGGGTCATAGACCTGTCCACCATTCCATCCCAAATCCCTGTAAAAGAACGTGGACGGGGAATCGGCAGGATCCGGGGTGGTCGGGCTGTAATATGCCCCAGGATTAAAAGGCTCATCTACGCCTGGTATAATTCTGGCCATGGCCACCGTGGAGGCACCAAGAAGGAAGCCTCCCATAAGCACAATGGCAACGGCCTTCTTAATACTTTTCATAATATTTCACTCCTATACTTCATTTGTAAACTTGAAGCCCATACTACCGAACTGGTCAATAATTAGCCTATGTAGTCTGGAACCGAAATACAGCAACATAACGCTGACAAGAACAAGCTGTAATATAACAATAAGGTTGACAACCTTTGGTGGCATACCGCCAGGCTTGGCATTACATATTTTCTGCCAATATTCTTCTGTTTCTGCTGAAACGGTGTTATGATCACCGCTGTTCCACTCAATTGCCACATCATGCCAATTATGATAAGAATTATATAATTTTGTCATCATGAACTCTGTTACTTTGTCCTGATTTTCAGGACACCAAGAGTACACACTAGAAGGAGCATTTGGGAAATTATCACCATCAGTTGCAAGACATAATGTTCCTCCAGTTTCATCAATATATCTTTGGCATCTAGCATCCCAATCAGCTATAGAGTGCTGATAAGCACCATAGTATGGTAAACCCTCACTTTGCTTTACATCATAACGATTACTGGATTCGACCTGTCTTGTTCTGGCCATCATATCCTTTACATCACGGATATTTTCACCATTACCGTAAACAATAGCAGTTCCACCACTGCTTTGTTGGACTTCAAACATGGCATCGGCTGTAATATTTTCCATACAAGTTTGGACAATAACAGAAAAAATACAAAAGAACATTAGTGTAATAAATGCTGCGAAAAGACCATTAAGGCCATTTGCAGAAATGTGTCTGGTATACTTTGTTCCTGCAAACACAAATGAAATAAAACTAAACAGTACAACAATGTAAAATTCTATGTATGCCATCAATATTTGGTATGTCATACAGCTATATACGATAAACAGTACGACAAATGCAAGCAGTTCAACAAGGGCTATAAGTAAAGTGGTATCAGCATCGAAAATTGACATTAACAGGCTTGTAAACGACAAGTGAAATGTCTGAAGCTCTTTAAAAATTGGTGCAATCAGATGAAATCCCTTCTGCATAATAATGGTTGGGTCCGTAAAAGCAGAGATAACAGTTTCTTCGGTAGCCCCAGCCATTTTGACACCAGTCCCTATAAAGAATTCCTTCATAAGATTTCCAAAGAACTCTCCCCAATGTTCCATGAGGTAAAGAAGAAGACCAAACCAGATAAATTTAGCAATAACCCATTTAATTATTTTGCCCCCTGATTCATTGGTATCGAGGGTTTTGAACATGCCTCCCAATGCAAGATCTATAGTCATAAGAACAACAATTATAGCAATAAGATAATCCTTTAAGATGGAAATGCCTTTCGTTGCAGCCTTTATTATTGGCTGGATAATACCATCGTGTTCATCATCCCCCACCATAAATCTTCCAAAGTTATAATCTGCATCAAACTCCATATCTACATAATCCATATCATAGCCGCCACCGGTTGCATGAGAACCAGAGCCTAGTTCTGGACAATAATCATAAGGACTGACGGGTTCACCGTTTTCCCTTACTTCAAAATGACAATGAGGACCAGTTGAATTGCCGGTAGAACCACATAATGCAATGGTTTGTCCCTGCAAAACTGGTTCACCTTCTCCCACCAGGAGGGTTTGATTATGACCATACAAAGTAGTGATCCCACCACCATGATCAATAATAACAGTTTTTCCATAACCGTTTATCCAGCCAGAATGAATAACAGTACCATTCGCTGCGGCAGCCACAGGTTGCCCATAATCACCACCAATATCAACTCCTGAATGGTATCTTTGCCTACCAAAAATTGGATGAATACGCCATCCATATTCAGAGGTTATTGGTCCATTAATAGGTGACATCATCTGTGGTTCTTTTGCTTCTGAACTTACCGTCAGAGCCAGCAGCACCATCAATATGAATATTATACTAAGAATTATGCGTAGTAGTTTCTGCATAAAAGTACCCCATTCTCACATTCTTAGCAAAAGAATATCACTATTTTAACTATGGGAAGTGTCACAAAATTAAAAAAGAGCCACCTGAATGACTCTTTTTCAAAAAACAGCCCCAATTGGACTATTTTTGTCTTGCCTTTTGCATATTTACCTCTTTATTTTTTACCATAGTCTGCCTTTCAGCCAAACCCTTGCCCTGTTGAAGCTCCTTCATCATGTTCTCAACATAACCAGGCCCCTTAATGACCCGTTCAGGAGCGTATAGGGAGACCACGGTTTTTATGTTATCAACAGGGAAATTCCCAGCTTCCAGCATTTTTTCAACACTTTTTCTGGTATAAAACTCATAATTGAGTTCAGGATTGATTTCCTCACTGTAATCATGAACGGCCTCCTTGTAGAATTTTGCAAATTCTCCTGGGGCAGAATCATGGCTCATCTGTTTTTCCAGCAGATAATTGTAGTATTTTACCACAGAGGAAGAAATAGTCCTGATGGCACCAAGATCCTTCATCAGGGAACGTTCCTCGTCCCTTTCAATACTCGCATTGTTCAGTTGCTTGTCTGCATAGCTTTCAACAAAGTTGACAATATCCCGAAGGGAAGTTTTTTCAATGTCCATGTTGGAAAACTTTACCTGAAAAATATTTTTATTGTCGGTTGCCAGCTGATAACCAGCATCCTCCAGATAATCATTAAGAATCTCTGCTGTCTGGGTGTCAACATTGTACCCGGCAGCAAGAAACATCTTGGATAAGTTTTCAGCAGAATCAATTCTAATCATAAAATCATTCCTTACTTAAGTATTAAGAAGCAACAATTCCCATGTCCTTCAGTCCCTGTATGGAAGCCTCCATGGTCTGCATACCATCACGGCCCATATATTCACCCAGTTTATGGATATTGCCCTGGCGAATGAGATTTCTTGTGGCATCATTATTCAGAAGTACCTCATAGGCTGCCACTCTGCCGGTTTTATCGGCCTTCAAGAGAAGTCTCTGGGCAATAATCCCCTTCATACAGTTGGCTATCTGGTTTACCACCTGATTATATGCTTCTCTTGGGAAGAACTGGGTAAGGCGGTCAACAGCCTCAATACAGTTGGCCGAATGAAGAGTGGTAAGCACAAGATGACCTGTCTCTGCTGCGGTAAGTGCAGTCTGGACAGTCTCAGGGTCACGAAGCTCACCAATAAAGATAATATCAGGGTCTTCACGAAGAGCTGATTTGAGGCCCTGTAAATACCCTTTGCAGTGATACCCTACTTCTCTCTGGGAAACTAGACTTTTAACCGAAGTATGAACAATTTCTATTGGATCTTCAATAGAAATAATATGCTTTTGGGCCGTCTGGTTTACCGTGTCAATAAAACTTGCTATGGAAGTGGTTTTGCCACTTCCTGTACGGCCTGAGAAAATAATCAGGCCATGGCTTTCTTCGGTAAGCCGCTGCACTGAAACAGGCATCCTTAATTTCATCATGGGATTGATGCTGTTGTTTAAAATACGAATGGCAAGAGCCGAGCCGTTGGATGTCTTAAACATATTGATACGACAACGTACACCAGAAATTTCCTTGGCAACATCAATACTGTCCTTGTTGAGAAACAAATCCTTTTCCTTCACATCGCTGATGCTGTAGACATATCGTAATATGTCCATATTATCAAGTGCAGCCTGGTAATCAGGAACAGGCTTAAGTGCATTATTTATTCTAAATAAAGGCAGCATCCCCTGATGAAGATGAACGTCTGACGCTTTATATTTTATCGCAGTTGATATAATTTCTTCAATCTCTAATATTTCCATTTAAAAACCTCAAAAATGTGATTTATGGGAAGATGCCTATAGAGGCACCTTCCCTTGTTGCTAAAAAATCAATTATTTGGTCATAGCTTTGGACTTGCCCTGGGCCTTCTTCTGCTCCTTGCTTGTAGCCTGGAGTTCTTTACGATACTCTTTGATTTCCTGGGACTTAAGAATGTCCTTTAATGGAATCTTATTACCGGCTACTTTGACAATAATATCCATCTGCCCCTCTGTCCGGCCATCCTCAATCATGTTCTTGACAATGGTAACATTATGTTCTTCAGGAGAAACTCCCTTTGGAGGCTTGGTTACGTAGAGATAAGCCAGATTTTTCCAGCCGTTTTCTTTGAAATCCTCGCTTTTTATAATTCTATCAGCCTTAACACTGCGTGGAGCATCCTTATACTTCTCTGGATGCTGATGAACATACAAAGTCCCGTCAATTTTTTCAACAATCGCATGGGCCTGTTTCATAAAGGCGAAAATACGGCTTGGCTTTTCCTCCAGATATTTAATCTGCTGTTCGGTAAGCAAAGGCTTGTCTGCCGGTGGCAGAATACCATTTTCCCTCATAAACAGGGAAGATGCCAGAGCCGCTGCGGTATAGGAAGCTGGCTGTTTGCCGTCCTTGCCATCAACCTGCTGTTTTTTTGCATAATTAAAAATATTTTTTTGGATTTCCTCGGCATTGCCGGTATCGCCAGGCATTCGGTTGAACTTCAGTGCTGCAAGCTTATCGCCAATCTTGGTGTAGGCTTCCTCGGAATCGCCAGGAATCATCTCTTTCTCTGTAATAGGATTCTGTACCTTATCAGTAGCCTTCAGATCAGAAAGATTAATAAAGTTGGATAACACAGTTTCCTTTTTATCAGCATCATATCTCTCGACAACAAAAGGAACGGCCCCCTTCTTGATGGTATACCCCAGCTCTTTGGCCTGTCCTTCTTCAACAAAACCACGGGAAAGATCTTTCTTGCTGGTAGCATCATAAGCTGCCCAACGAAGGTAATTTTCTTTTGTAAATTCACCCTGATTTTTTGAGCCAGCATTATAGCCAATGCCATAACCAGGCTTAACAATATCGCCGTATTCACGCAAATTCTTTACAATCTGCTCCGTCACTTCTGCCGGAAGCATTGGTTCGTGCTGAGTAACTTCTTTAGCCATTAGTGATCACCATTCCTTTCGGTCAGAAACTTCTCGTAAATGTCTTCATACTCGTACTGAATCATAATAAAAATCCTCCTCAATCAGAAAATAAAATGTGTGCCTGTTTGGCTTTGAAAGAATTATAAGACAGCATTAGCTCCGAAAAGTTCCAAAAAAATAAAAGAACAATAAAAAAGCAAAAAAGTAGTCCAATTTGGACCACTTTAGAAAACATTTTAATATATTTTAATATCAATTTATGCGATTAAAAGCGATGGTAAGGTAAAAATAAGCACTTGTCCATGAACAGGATAAATGCTATAATGACAATAAGAAAAGAGGCAGTTGATGTTTCCACCGTCAGCCCCTCGGAATAAATTACCGAATATAGCCGACCATTCCAGTGGTCGGCTATAGTTTTACATAAGGGAAATTATCTCTTAAGACTATATACGGTAACGGCAAGAGTTAGAAGTGCTATCAGCAAGGATAGCTGCTCATACAGACTCATAGGCCATCACCTCCTCAAAAGTGAGGATGCCGACACATCAATGCCCCTCGCAGTCCATTATAACAAATAGCACTTACCAGCTCAAATCAAAGAGGATAGAAAGGATGAGATTTGTGCAAAATAGTCATTCTATTAATCCATTAAAAAGAGATATAATCACTAATATAGTTGCTGCTGCACAAAATGAACCTATGGTTAGAAAGATTATTATTTTTGGCAGTTCTATTAGGGATGATTGTAGGGCTGATAGTGATGTAGATATTTGCATTGACTGGAAGCAGGATTGCTATGATAGTGAAGGCGTTTTGAAGCCTTTTACTATCAGTATGAGAAGAAAAATTTCTGCATTAACAAAAGGACACGCTGATGTGGTCAATTATGACTATTTGAAGGTAACATATATTGAAGATGCAGTAAAAAACGGAGTCATTGTCTATGAACAAAATGTATAGAAAATCCAAAATATGTTAGACAAAGATAATTGCTAAATAAAAATAAGCACTTGTCCATGAACAGGACAAATGCTATAATGAACACAAGAAAGGTGCTGCCGATAGACGGTCAGCCCCATATATTTAGAAGTTTTTAGAAAACCGCCAAAAAGTTGGAAGCTACTGGCGGTTTTTCTATTGCTATGATTTAATTGCAACTATACATATTGCAACGAGAAATACAACTGTTAAAAAGTCATAAATCGTCATAAGCAATACCCCCTTTCAGGGGCTAGGATTGACCGCCTACCGTTATGGTAGCACCTGCGGACAATTATACCAAATATTAGTTCCAAACTCAAATTAAAGAGGATAGCCAATTACGGCTATCCTCTGTTTTTATTAGCGTGTATGGTCATCGTTGTTGTTAGGGTTTTGTCTACGGGAATAATCAGCAATTATATGTTTGGCTTTGAAAGAATTATAAGACAGCATTAGCTCCGAAAAGTTCCAAAAAAATAAAAGAACAATAAAAAAGAAAAAAGTAGTCCAATTTGGACCACTTTAGAAAACATTTTAATATAAATTTAATATCAATTTATGCGATTATGTGCTATAATTAAGATAAGAATAAGTATGGAAGTGATGATATGGCTAATTGGACAACAAAAGTAATAAGAATGGACAGCGAAATAAAGAAAGAAGCGGAACTGGTTTGTGAGGACATTGGTATTCCTTTGGCTACTGCTATCAATATTTTTGTTAAGGCTTTGGCCAGGGAAAAGCGGTTCCCTTTCCCTTTGGAATCCACCTCCGGATCTGCTCCACAGTCTAAATAAAATTTATAACTTTCGAGGTGACAAACTATAAACAGTCAAGTAAAAAATGAAGATTTTTAATGAATCGTGAAAATTGCACAGCAAACAAGCCATCTGAAGAAGTTGTATTTCAGGTGGCATCGGATGAGAGACAATATT